>Ga0209164_1000104_pt1 | contig 268067 bp, 228 predicted proteins | sample MTBNYHSulfiMetaG_FD_187458 | JGI IMG/M metagenome (GOLD analysis project Ga0209164, IMG submission 187458) | Enrichment culture microbial communities from rom New York Harbor, USA that are MTBE-degrading - MTBE-NYH (New York Harbor Sulfidogenic)... | ecosystem: Environmental > Aquatic > Marine...
GGGCTCGGTCTTCTCATCACCCAGAAGATAGTGCATGAACAGGGCGGCGAGATTTCGTTTGAGTCGGAGGCCGGGCAGGGAACGACCTTTTCCGTGAGGTTCAAACGGTATATGCAAAAGTCGTAAGAAATTACTGACGAGATAAGTGACAAAAAAAAGGGGATCAGCAATTAAGCCAACCCCCTCAGGTCAAAACTGGTCGGGATGAGAGGATTCGAACCTCCGGCCCCTTGAACCCCATTCAAGTGCGCTACCAGACTGCGCTACATCCCGGCCTTATTCTTACAAAATGTATCTTTATTTATTGTAGACGGTCTATTTAGCATGGCTGATGAATAACTGTCAAGCAGCATTACGAAAAACTTAGGAGCCGTTACGAAATAACTTGGCACTTTATAACTATTTCGTTACGGCTCCTTATACCCCTCAAGGGGGTACAGAAAAGAGTGCCGTTCCGGGCATTCAGATGGCCATGTTATTTATTTACAGCGGCTTATCATTCATCCTGCAATAATTGCTTTATGGCAAGGAGTTCGGCTTTCAGACCGGCCAGCAAATCCTTCACGTCTTCATGCTGTTGGTCCGGCTGCCCTGGCTGCTCGTTGCCTTTTCTGCCGGCAAAGAGCTTTTTTGCCCCCGGAATGGTGAAACCGTCTTCCTTGAGCAGTTTTTTGATTTTCAGGATATTTTCAACATCAACCCGCCGGTAGAGGCGCTGCTTGGAGGAGGCACGCTGGGGCCGGATCAGCTGTTTGAACTCGGATTCCCAGTAGCGCAGGACATGCTGCTTGACCCCGGCTATTTCGCAAACCTCGCCAATCTTGAAATATCGCTTGTCAGGAATGACACGTTGGTGTTGTGCTTCCTCACCGATTTGGCTTTCCATATGATTGTGAGGTTTGCCGTCCACTGCTCTGCTTATCTTTTGATTTACGTTGCGCTGCCCACTCCGTTAATTCATCGTAACATCTTCAAACAAAAAACTCTTCCTCATTTTTTACAATATCATCCCGCTCAGGAATTGATTTTCTGCCGCAGGTTCTTGCTCGCCTTGAATGACACCATGCTGCGTTTGGCAATTTCCATGGTTTCGCCGGTGCGGGGATTTCTGCCCATGCGGGGTGCTTTATTTCTTACGGTGAAGGTGCCGAACTGGACGAGTTTTACCGACTCTTCATCCAGCAGGGTCTGCTTCAAGGTGGAGAAAACCAAGTCAACAAGCTCGCTGGCGCTGCGCTGGGAAATACCCAGCTTATCATTGATCGCCTGGGCCAGCTCCTTTCTGGTGAGATTTACTTTCATGGCTGTTATACCTCGCGTAACTGACCGCCGAAACGGGTCAGAATCATATCGATAATTTTCCGGTGCTCCCGGCCAACGGTTTCGTCATCAAGGGTCTGCTCGGATGAACGGTAGGTAACCTGGACGGCGACACTCTTCATCCCCTGGCTGATGGCGCCGCCGCGAAAGACGTCAAAGAGCTCGACCTGTTCAATGAGAGTGATGCCGCAAGCCCGGATCGACTCGACAATCTCGCCTACGCCGACCTTCTCGGGAACAACAACGGCAATATCCCATTTCACTGAAGGAAATTTGGGCAGAGCGGAAAACTGTTTTGTGCCCTTTGCTGCAGCAAGCAGGGTATCAAGGTGCAGATTGAGAAAATAAACGTCCTGCTTGATGCCGAAAAGAGCAAGCGCCTTTCGGTCAATCAGGGCAAAACATCCCAGGGATTTTCCCTGCAGGATGATCCGGGCAAAACTGTCAGGCTGGCAATACGTTTCCACCGATTCACGGGACAGATCAAAACCGATACCTGAAAAACCAAGCCTGGCAAGCAGGGTCTCGATCACGCCCTTGACATCGTAAATATCGCATTTTTCATCCCCCATATGCAGGAGTGGGACGCCCGGCAGCCTGCGTCCGCTGAGCACGGCTGTGAGATAGGTGTTCTCCTCAGGCTGCGCAAGCCCGGAACCCGGGGTGAAACATTTGCCGATCTCGAAAAGACGGATATCGGCTGCCTGATAATTGACATTGCGCCGCACATTTTCCAGCAGGCCGGGAAGAAGCATGGAACGCAGCACACTCTGGTCCTCGGCCAGCGGATTCAACAGATGTACCGTCTTGCGGCGCCCATCATCGTCGGCCAGGCCGAGCATATCCAGATGGCGGGGGCTGACGAAACTGTAGTTAATCGCCTCATAAAAGCCAAGGGCGGTCATGGCCGCGGCTATATCCTGCCGCAGTCTGCGGGCCGGGTCCTGCCAGGCTGCCGACATGGGCACCAATGGCATGGTCTGGGGAAACTCGTTATAACCTTTCAGCCGGGCAACCTCTTCAATGAGATCGACCTCCCGCTCCAGATCAACGCGGAAACTGGGCGGGGTAACCTGCAGTGTGTCGTCGCCAAGCGGCTGGACATCGATTTCAATGGCAGACAGCATGGCGGTGATCTCCCCGGCGGTAAAATCATAGCCGAGCAGGTCTTTCACCCTGCTTACCCGCAGCATGATAGGTTCATTATTTTTGACGCCCTCGGCCCAGTCCACCCCGCCCGGGACCACTTCAGCACCGGCCACCTCACAGAGCAGGCGCACCGCCCGTTCCATGGCAATGGGCGGCAGCTGGGGATCAACCCCTCGCTCAAAACGGTACGATGCCTCGGTGGCCAGATTGAGACGCCTGGCGGTACGTCTGACGCTCACCGGCGCAAAGCAGGCGGACTCCAGCAGCACCTCGGTGGTGTTCTGATCGACCTCGGAATTGGCCCCGCCCATCACCCCGGCAACGGCCACAGCCCGCTCGGCGTCACAGATCAGCAGCATGTCCGGCTCAAGAGTTCGTTCCACATTATCCAGGGTGGTCAGGGTTTCTCCGGCCCTGGCCCGGCGGACAACGATGGCTCCACCGCGCAGCTTCCTGAAATCAAAGGCATGGAGCGGTTGCCCGTATTCAAGCATGACGAAGTTGGTGACATCAACCACATTGTTGATGGGACGCTGCCCCACGGCCAGCAGCCGCTTCTTCAGCCACCAGGGAGATGGCCCGATTTTGACATTTTTTAACAGTCTTGCCACGTAACGGGGACAGTCTTCATGCTCGACGGTAACGCTGAATTCGCAGTTTTCCCCGGTCAAACGGGGAATGTCCCGCACCGTAACCGGCGGGGTGAGTGAGGTGCGGCAAAAGGCGGCGCATTCCCGACCAATGCCCATGACCGAGGTGCAGTCAGGGCGGTTGGGGGTGAGATCAACTTCAATGACCGTATCCTTGAGCTCAAGCGCCTGGGAAAAATCTTCCCCTGACTCACGCAGCCAGGTGAGTTCCATGATGCCGCTGTGATTGTCGCTGATGCCCAGGTCTTTTTCCGAGCAGAGCATCCCATGGGAGACCTGGCCGCGGATCTTGCTCTTTTTGATCGTCATTCCCGAGGGCAGAGTTGCACCGGGCAGGGCAAGAGGGCTGAACAGGCCGGCCCTGGCATTGGGCGCCCCACAGACCACCTGCACCTTTTCCCCGCCAACCGCCACCTGGCAGAGCACCAGACGGTCGGCATCAGGATGGGGTGAGACCGAAAGAATCTCGGCCACCTTTACGCCATCGAGACAGCCGAAAATCTCCTCAACCGCGTCAACCTCCAGGCCGAGCATGGTGAGCCGATCAGCCAGCTCATTCGGGGTGATGTTCACAGCAACAAATTGTCTCAGCCAGTCGAAAGTAAATTTCATGAGCGAATCGGTATGAGGTTTTTAGTCTGCAGGGGCATAGACTCTCAGTCTTTAGTCTGTAAGTATTTTGCTGGCAATATTAATTTCGTAAAAAAATAAACTTTAGCTAACAGACTACAGCCCAAATAGACTTAGCCGCCTGCTGTTAGAACTGGGAAAGAAAACGCAGATCATTTTCATAGTAAAGCCGGATGTCATTGATGCCGTATTTGAGCATGGCAATACGCTCAACGCCGAGGCCGAAGGCAAAACCGCTGTACTCTTCCGGATCATAGCCCACCTGCTTGAATACCTCGGGATCGATCATGCCCGCGCCGAGAATCTCCAGCCAGCCGGTCTGTTTGCAGACCCGGCAGCCCTTGCCGCGGCAGATAACGCAGGCGATATCGATTTCAGCACTTGGCTCGGTAAAGGGAAAGAAACTCGGTCTGGCGCGCATGGCCGTGCGCTCATCAAACATCCGGGCGATAAAAACACCGAGCACGCCGCGCAGGTCGGCAAAGGAGACCTTTCTGTCCACCAGAAAACCCTCCACCTGATGAAACATCGGGGTGTGGGTGATATCGGAATCGCAGCGGTAGACCTTGCCCGGAGCGATCATTCTGAGCGGCGGCTGCTGCTTTTCCATGATGCGTGCCTGCATGGGGGAGGTGTGGGTACGCAGCAGGAGATTGTCATTGATATAGAAAGTATCATGCATATCCCGGGCTGGATGATGCTTGGGAATGTTCAGTGCTTCGAAATTGTAGAAATCGGTTTCAACATCCGGACCCTCGGCAACGCCGAACCCCATTCCTTCAAAAACAGCGCAGATCTCTTCCATGATCTGCGTTACCGGATGCAGCTTGCCATAGGGGAAAGTACGCCCCGGCATGGTCAGATCAACGGTTGAGGCACCGCTTGTTGCCGTACGGGCGGACTCTTCCAGTTCCGTTTTTTTCGCGGCAAAGCGATTTTCAAGATCTACTTTAATCTCATTGGCCAGTTTGCCGAGTCGGGGTCTCTCCTCCTCGGCAACCTGGCCCAGTTTACGCATCAGTCCGGTAAATTCGCTTTTTCGGCCGAGGTATTGAACACGGAAGGGTTCAAGGTCCTTCTGATCTTTCAGAGCTGCCAGGTCCCGGCATGCCTCTTTTTGCAGGCGAAGTAATTCTTCTTCCATAAATTTACCACAAAAAGTCCACTCCGTACCTTCAGATAGAGGACTCTCATGCCTGATAATGAATGGCCCCGGGCAGGGCCATGTTTATTTGTAGAAAGTCGACTCCGATCTTCCATGGGAAATAAACAGCATTCCGCACGGATGCGGCTCGCAGGAGCCAAGGGAAACGTAACGGAATATTTACCGTTACGATCAGGAAGCGAGCTTCGCAACAGCTGAAAAGGCGTTTGGATCGAGAATGGCCAGGTTGGAGAGAACCTTGCGGTCAAGCTCCACATTCGCTTTTTTCAGACCACCCATCAGACGGCTGTAGGAGGTACCGTTCAGTTCGGCCCCCGCTCCGATACGCACGATCCAGAGACGCCGGAAATCACGTTTTTTAGCGCGACGGTCGCGATAGGCATAGGTGAGGGCGTGATCAACCGCCTCTGTAGCCGTACGGTAAAGACGATGGCGGGCTCCACGAAAACCCTTGGCCAGCTTAAGAACTCTATTTCTTCTGCGGCGTGCTTTAAAGCCGCGTGTCACTCTGGGCATTACAATCTCCTTGATCTACATATAGGGCAGAATACGTTTGATCCCTTTACTATTGGCGGAATCAACAACTGCTGACTGACGCAGATTTCTTTTTCTTTTAGTGCTTTTTTTCGTCAAAATATGACTGGTAAACGCCTTTCTGCGAATAACCTTACCGGAACCGCTCATCTTAAAACGTTTGGCAGCTCCTCTATTGGTCTTCATTTTTGGCATAACATTTACTCCTGTTTATAATAAAGTTACAAGTTCTAGATTTTCGCTTTGCAGCGCTGAACCGAATCACAGAGGAATCCGTTCGCTAAAACTTGAATACCTGTAAAAATCTCTATCCCTTTTTCAGCTCTTTGGTTGCCGCCCGGGGGACGGAAAACCTGCCCGGCAACTCTCAGCTTTTCGGCGCAACGAACATCACCATCTGGCGGCCTTCCATGGTTGGCGGCTGGACAATGACAGCAACATCTTCCAGGACTGATGCGATCTGATTCAGGAGCTCCAAACCCAGGCTGTCAGCATAGACAATCTCTCTTCCCCTGAAACGCAAGGTCACTTTTACCTTATTTTTCTGCGCTAAAAATTTGCGAATATTACGGACCTTGAAATCAAGGTCGTGTTTTTCGGTCTTCGGCCGGAGCTTGATTTCCTTTATCTCGACAACGGCCTGTTTCTTCTTGGCCTCTGCCTGTTTTTTGCTCTGCTCATAGCGATATTTGCCGTAATCCATGATCCGGCAGACCGGCGGTTCCGCCGAGGCAGATACCTCAACCAGGTCCAGCCCTGCCGCTTCCGCCTTTAACAAGGCCTCTTCTGTCGAGATTACCCCAAGCTGATTTCCATCCGCATCAATGACCCGTAACTCTTTCTCTCTGATCTGGTCATTTACCCTGGCCTTCAGCTCACGTCCGCCCTTAACACTCTTTTTTCTTTTAATACGCTTACCTCCAATTATTCCATACTAAAAACTTTACAGAGCCTGTCTGCCCGAGCACACGGCAATATCAGCGAATCCCGCTTTCCTTCCGGATCATCTCTGCAAAATCCGACACGGACATCGGCTCAAGGTTCTTGCCGTCGCGCAGGCGAACCGTCACCGTATCCGTATCCTTCTCCTTGTCTCCGATAATCACCATATAGGGAATTTTAGCAAGCTGTGCTTCTCGGATCTTATAATTCAATTTTTCATTGCGGATATCCTTTTCCACCCGCACATTGGCCCTGCGCAGCTCCTGATACACCTTTTCCGCATAATCAAGCTGGGCATCGGTGATATTGAGAACCTTGGCCTGCACCGGCACCATCCACAACGGAAACGCTCCGGCATAGTGCTCGATGAGAACACCGAAGAACCGCTCAAGCGACCCCATGAGGGCCCGGTGGATCATGATGGGCTGGTGGTCTCTGCTGTCTTCCGCCGTATAAGCAAGCTGGAAACGTTCCGGCAGGTTGAAATCCACCTGAATGGTGGAGCACTGCCAGGCGCGCCCCAGCACATCCTTGATCTTGATGTCAATTTTCGGGCCGTAAAAGACCCCCTCACCGGGGTCAACCGTGTAACTCAGTCCCTTCTTTTCCAGGGCCATCTTCAAGGCGTCGGTGGCCTTCTGCCAGTTCTCGTCCGAGCCTACATATTTCTCGGGCCGGGTCGACAGGTAAATATCATATTCACTAAAGCCGAATGTCTTTAAAATGTGAAGGTTTAAATCAATAATATTGAAAATTTCTTCTTCAAGCTGCTCCGGCAGGCAGAAAATATGGGCATCATCCTGGGTGAAACCACGCACCCGCATCAGACCCTGCAGGGCGCCGGTCCGCTCGAAGCGGTAAACAGTGCCCAGCTCGCACCAGCGGATGGGAAACTCCCGGTAGCTCCGCTTCCTGGTCTTATAAATACCGATATGGAACGGACAGTTCATGGGCTTGATCTGATAGCTCACATCCTCCACTTCCATGGGGGAAAACATGTCATCCACATAGAAATCCAGATGGCCGCTGGTCGCCCACATCTCCCGTTTGGCGATGTGGGGGGTATACAGCAGCTCATAGCCGTTGCGGTAATGCTCGTCCTTCCAGTAATCCTCAATGATCCTTCTTACCAGCGCGCCCTTGGGCAGCCAGAGGATCAGGCCCGGGCCGACCTGGTCGCTGATGGCAAAGAGCTCCAGCTCCTTGCCGAGCTTGCGGTGGTCCCTCTTTTTGGCCTCTTCCAGCTGAAAGAGATACTTTTTCAGCTCCTTGGCGTCATAAAAAGCAGTGCCGTACAGACGCTGCAGCATCGGCCTCTTCTCATCGCCGCGCCAGTAAGCCCCGGCAATACGCATCAGCTTGAAGGCCTGCAGCAGACCGGTATGGGCGATATGGGGCCCGCGGCACAGGTCAACGAAATCACCCTGCCGGTAGATGCTGACCGTGTCCGCCTCAATATCATCAAGCAGCTCAACCTTATAAGACTGCCCCTTTTCCTGGAAGAACTTTCTCGCCTCGGCGATGGAAAGCGTTTCCCGGGAAAAAGGCAGGTTTGCCGCAACTATCTCCTGCACCCTGGCCTCGATGGCGGCGAAATCGTCCGGGGTAAAAGGTTCTTTCCGGTCAAAATCATAGTAAAAGCCGTCTTCCGTAGCCGGTCCGATGGCCACCTTGATATCCGGCCCGTAAAGTTCCACCACGGCCTGGGCCATGATATGGGAGGCGCTGTGGCGCAGAATATCCAGGCCCTCGGGGGAATCCTTGGTCACCGGCGCGAGTACGGCATCTTCGGTCAGAGGCTCGGCAAGATCAAGCAACCTGTCGCCTGCCCGCACAGCGACGATGCTCTTCCGCTCCTTGCCGGAGCAGAGCGCTTTCACCGCCTCAGCTACCGTGGTGCCGGCGGGAAAAGTCTTTGCCTCTCCTCCCGTGGTGCTCAACCGAATATCTGCCATATCGCCCAGTATGTTGTTCTTTACGGAATGTTTCATGTGGCATGAACAAATAAACTTCGCAACATAAGAATATTGCGAAGTTTATTTGTTCATGCCACAGCTATGTAAAAAAAATTGGTAGGCACGGGCGGGATTGAACCGCCGACTTCTACCATGTCAAGGTAGCACTCTCCCACTGAGTTACGCGCCTGTATTCTATATGGACCCACAAAAAAAAGGTGATGCGCCCGACAGCAAGACTTTGTTATCCAACAATCTTCACTTCGCCGCACTGCCGGAGATTTTTGCGGGACATCATTTTCCCATGAATCTCTAAACGGGAAGGAAATACCAATAAAGAGCGGCAATGTCAAGAACATTATACATTTGACCGCGCAAAGTGGTCAATACCTTTTCCGCGCCTCAATGGCCCGGCTCAGGGTCAATTCATCGGCATATTTGATGTCCATGCCCATGGGAATGCCACAGGCCAGCCGGGTGACCTTGATATCCTTTTTCCGCAGACTGTCAATCAGATAGGCAGCCGTGGCTTCCCCCGGCACCGTGGAACTGGTGGCGATGAGCACCTCGGCCACCTGTTGCCGGTCGATGCGATCGACCAGGGCCTGGATCTTGATCTCATCCGGCCCGATGCCGTCCATGGGAGACAACACCCCGTGCAGAATATGATACTGCCCATTGAATGTACCGGTCTTCTCGATGGCCATCAGATCCGCCGCCTCTTCAACGACACAGATCATCCTGCTGTCCCGTTGCGCATCGGCACAGATGGCGCAGGGGTCCGTCTCGGAGAAGGCGAAACAGTTACTGCAGAGCCGGATCGTTTCATGCAGTTCCTGTAAATCCCTGGCCAGGGCCTGGGCCTCGGCGGCTGGACGACGCAGCAGATGCAGGGCAAGCCGGGTTGCCGTTTTTCTGCCCACGCCGGGCAGACGGTTCAAATCGGCAATCAGCCTTGCCAGGGCCGGGGGAACGACATTCATTGCATGACTCCTGAGATCAGAATAGAGTGCCTAAAGTACTTGAAGTGCCTAAAGTTATTGCACTTACTGATCAGATATTCCTTTAATTTCAGGCACTTTAGCGCACTTTAGGCACTCTAAGTACTTTAGACATTTTAGCGCACTTCAGGCACTCTAGGCACTTTTATCAGCCAAACATGCCGGGCAGATTGAGGCCGAGCCCGCCGGTCAGTTTGGCCAGCTCGGACTGGGTCATCTCCTTGGCCTTGCGCATGGCATCGTTGACAGCCGCCACCACCAGGTCCTGCAGCATCACCGCCTCATTGGGATCAATGGCCGCCTTGTCAATCTGCAGCGAGACAATCTCGAATTTGCCATTGACGGTAACAGTGACCATGCCGCCGCCGACAGTTGAAGTAACCGTTTTCCCGGCCAGTTCTTCCTGCTTCTTGCTCATCAGATGCTGAAATTCCTGAGCCCGCTTTAAAATCGAATCCATATCCATAATATTAGTCCTGTTGGTCTTACTGGTCTTACTGGTCTTACTGGTCTGACTGGTCTGACTGGTCTGACTGGCCTGTTAGTCCGATTGGTCACAGGTTAACGCCGCTCCAAGAACACGTCTCGGGGTAGAAGGAGCGGGCCAAGCCCGCGATAACTTTGTTTTCACACTGCCAAAAAGGTCGTGGGCATGGCCCACTCCTACGGCCAAAGGGATAGCCACGTCTGATTGGTCCGACCAGTTGGACCAGTCAGACCAGTCGGGCCAGTCAGACCAGTCGGGCCAGTCAGACCAGCCAGACCGTTATCAACGAAAACGGGGACCGGTGCGTATTGCCCCGACCTGGCCGCCGAAGATATCCATCGTCATCTGCACCAGGGGATCATTGGCCAGGGCGCGCCTTTCCTCCTTGGGGCCGTCCTGGACCGCTTCCTCCTGGCCATCGGTCTTGCCGCCCCGGCTGCTGATCTTGACCCGCAGCTCCTTCTGAAAAAAATCCAGGGCATAGACGCTGAGATCCTTCACATTCTCCTGTTTCTGCAGCAGGGTGCAGTCAGAAGGATTATCAAACCTGATGAGCAGCTCCCCCTCCTCTTCCCGCGGATTTTCACAGAGCTTCAGCACCTGGGCCATCCAGGGTTTTCTCTCTTTGACATAGGCGACAAAGCTGTCCCAGTTTTTGCGCACATCCTTGATGTGGGTCTGGCCGGCAACGCTGTCGCCCTTCTTCTCCCTGGTTTTGGGGTCCGCGATTTTCCCCACCAGGGCTTCCAGCTTTTTCACCTTGCTGTCGAGCTCCGGCTCGGGGTCAGCCGCTGTTGCGTGAGCGGGGAGAGATTTTTTTTCCGGCAATGGCGGCGCCGGGGGTCTTGGGGGTGCCGCAGGCGGCTTCTTTTTCGGCTCTCCGGCAAAGGGCGCGGCGCCTGGCAGCCTCTGCTGTCCCCCCCCTGCCTTGAGCAGCTCATCGAGCCGGGCAAGAAGGGTAGCGGCCGGGGTCACCTGCCCGGCCTGCACTGCCTTGATAAAGGCCATTTCCAGCACCAGCCGCGGATGGGCTGAATACTGCATCTCGCTCATCCCCTTGAACAGCAGCTGAAACAGGAGCGACAGGGTCTCGGGGCTGTGGCTTGCGCTGAGCTCCCGCAGTTCAGCCAACTCCTGGTCAGTGACATCGAGCAGCGCTTCCGGCCGGGGACTGGTGCGGCAGATGAGCAGGGCGCGCAGATAGGCAAGCAGGTCCGCGGCAAAACGCTTTAAGTCAATGCCGGCCCCATAGATTTTTTCCAGCAGATCAAAACAGCGGGCCAGATCGGCAGCCAGCAGCGCCCGGGCAAGATTGGCGAAAATCTGCTGATCGACAAGACCGAGCACCTGCACCACATCCTCATCCGTTACCCGGTCCCCGCCGAAGGAGAAAACCTGATCAAGCAGGCTCAAGCCGTCCCGTATGCTGCCATCAGCCTCCCGGCCAATCATCTCAATGGCCCGGCGGGAAATCTCCACCTGCTCCTGGTCCGCAATCTTTGCAAAAAAGGCGACCAGGTCAACAAAAGAGACTCTTTTTAATTCGTAACGCTGGCAGCGGGACAGGATGGTAATGGGCACCTTGTGCAGTTCGGTGGTGGCGAACATGAAATAAACATGCTCCGGCGGTTCCTCCAGGGTCTTCAACAGGGCGTTGAAGGCCTCGGTGGTAAGCATATGCACCTCATCAATGATGATGACCTTGAAGCGGCATTTGGTGGGAAAGAAACGGATATTCTCCTTCAGTTCACGGATCTCCTGGATGCCGCGGTTGGAAGCGCCGTCGATTTCATGCAGATCCACCGCATTGCCGGCAGTGATTTCCCGGCAGGACTCGCAGACATTGCACGGTTTGTCATCCGTCTCGCCCGTGCAGTTGAGGGCCTTGGCCATGATGCGGGCCAGGGTGGTCTTGCCCACCCCGCGGACACCGGAAAAAATCATGGCATGGGCCACCCGGCTGCGCTTAAGGGCGTTCCGCAGGGTGCGGACCACAGGCTCCTGGCCGACAACATCGGCAAAGGTCTGCGGTCGCCATTTCCGGGCTAGGACAAGATACGACATGGGCAGGCTGCAAAGATGACGGCTTTGTAAAAAGTCATTGGCGCGAAAAAAAGAAGATAAAAAAAATGATAGCCAGGCACCCCCACGGCACACAGAGGGGAATCATTACCGCTGCTTCCTCCCGGACCTGACGGAGTTCATGAGCCTCTGTTGCGCGGGACCCGGCTATCAAACTCTTAAATATGGAAAACAGAGCTGTAGGTCTCCCTGACAATATGTATTTTTGCATATTACACTTTTTCCCAGACCTTGCAAGAGATATGGGAAAAATACTGGCGGAGAAGGGGGGATTCGAACCCCCGGTACGTTGCCGTACACACGATTTCCAGTCGTGCACCTTCGGCCTCTCGGTCACCTCTCCGCTTGGAGCAAATTTGCAAAGTCCAGTACTTTACAAACAAAGTGCGCATTTTGAAAGCGGAAAATTCAATGGGCCCGCAAAAAAGATCCCGGGCGAAAAACCGCTGCCGATAAATCAACAGGTTAACCGCTGCGGCAAGGGCCGCAACCTGTTTTTTCACCGGCCGGCCGCTTCATGGAGCTGCTGTTTTTTTCCTTTTTCGTTGGAAAAAACCTCGCAGCACCGCGGCACATTCCTCGCCGAGAAGACCTCCCGCCACCTCCAGATTATGATTGAGGCGGCAGTCCCGGCCGACCTGATAAAGCGACACCATGCCCCCGGCCTTGGGATCATCGGCGCCATACACCACCCGGCTGACCCTGGCATGCACCAAGGCCCCGGCGCACATGACACAGGGTTCAATGGTGACATAGATGGTGGTGCCGGAGAGCCGGTAATTGGCCAGCCTGCGCCCTGCCTGGCGCAGCACCACCATTTCCGCATGGGCCGTGGGATCATTATATTCAATGGGACGGTTGCCGTCACTGGCCAGCACCGTCCCCCAGGCATCAACCAGCACCGCCCCCACCGGCACCTCACCCCGCTCCGCCGCCAGCTCAGCCTGCTCCAGGGCGAGCCGCATATAGTGGACATCGGGCAGGACCGGCATCAATCAGCAGTTTCGTGTCTTTTCTGCTTGTTGGCAAAATTTGCCGCATGCCAGCCCGCCACACATCCTTCTCCCACCGCCTTGGCCATCTGCAGTGGTGGCCCGGCAATGTCGCCAGCCGCATAGACCCCGGCCAGATTGGTCTCCTGCCGCTTGTTCGTATCGATATAGGAGAAGGTTTCCATGTCCAGCTGCACACCGAGATTGGTGGCAAGCTCCATGGCGCCCTTGGCGCCCAGCTCAATGAAGACCCCTTCCACCTCAAGGGTGGAATCATCTTCCAGCAGCAGTTTTTCCACCGTGTTTTCTCCGATGATCTCCTTGACCCAGGCGTCACGGTGCACCTTGACGCTGCTTGCCGTCAGCCTGCCGGCCAGGTCCTCGGCAACTGCCAGTTCGCGGGCGACCAGATGCACCTCGGATGCGTATTTGAGCAACGTCAAAGCCCCGTCCACCGCCGCGCTTTCGTTGCCCACCACCGCCACCCTGGCATTGCGGAAAAAGTTGGCGTCACAGTCAACACAATAGCTGACGCCCCTGCCGGTCAATTCCTTCTCCCCCTTGACCTTAAGCTTGTTCTTTGCTGTGCCGGTTGCCAGAATAAGGGCCCGTCCCAGATAGGTGGCGCTTTCCGTGCGCACCTCGAAATGGGCATCTCTTTGCTCAATGCCCAGCACGTCTTCCTCGACGAACTGGGCGCCGAAGCGGGAGGCCTGGGCCTTGCCGACCTCGAGCAGGTCCTTGCCGTCATTCACCCCGTCCACACAGAGATAATTTTCCACATGGGCCCAGTAAATGGCGCTTTTGTGCGGACGCCCCAGCACGAGCACGGTGGCTTTTTTGCGCACGGCATGAACGGCCGCCTGCAGCCCGGCCGGTCCCGCCCCGACCACAATGACATCAATCATTTCAGACATGTTGCATCCCCTTTGAGAAATAAAAGTGCGCTAAAATGCGTTAAAGTGCCTAAAGTACTTGAAGTCGCGGTACTTTCTGATCAGATAAAACCTGCTTGAGAAAGTTAAGTGGTGGTGTTTTCCGGATAGATACATCCTTCAACTTTAGGCACTTCAAGTACTTCAAGTATTTTAGGCACTTTCTTCACTTAAAATACTTTTTACGAAACAGGCTATTTTGGTTATGTTAGGGACATACATTAATTCCGCTTCTTACGAATGTCAAAAGAACAATGCCATGAAATTTCTCGCCGACCTGCATATCCACTCACCTTTTTCCCGGGCCACCAGCAAGGAAAGCAATCTGGCCGGCCTCTTCAGTTGGGCCAGGGTCAAGGGCATCCACCTCATCGGCACCGGCGATTTCACCCATCCCGGCTGGTTCCGGGAGTTAAAGGAAAAATTGATGCCGGCCGAACCGGGCTTCTACCGGCTGCGTCATGAAGAGGTGCCGCCCGCCTTCAATCAGGCCGCGCCGGAAGCCATCGATGTGCGCTTTATCCTGACCGCGGAGATCAGTTCCATCTACAAACGGCATGACCGGGTGCGCAAGGTGCATAACATCCTTTTCGCCCCTGATTTCGCCGCGGTTGAAAAAATGAACCGCCGCCTGGCCGCCATCGGCAATATCGAGTCGGACGGCAGACCGATTCTGGGCCTCGATTCCCGCGACCTGCTCGAGATCATGCTTGAAGAGATGCCGGAGGGTTTTCTGGTGCCGGCCCATATCTGGACCCCCTGGTTTTCCCTGTTCGGTTCCAAGTCCGGTTTCGATGCCATCGAGGAGTGTTTCGGCGACCTCACCCATCATATCTTTGCCCTGGAAACCGGCCTCTCCTCCGACCCGGACATGAACCGCCTGGTATCGGCCCTGGACCGCTTCACCCTCATCTCCAACTCGGACTGCCATTCGCCGGGAAAACTGGGCCGGGAACTCAACCGTTTCGACTGTGATTTTGATTATTTCACCATGCGGCAGGCCCTGCAGGAGCCGGGCAAAGGCTTTGCCGGCACCATGGAGTTTTTCCCGGAAGAGGGCAAGTATCACCTGGACGGCCACCGCAAGTGCAACGTCAGCCTTGCGCCGGAGGAGACCAAAAAACTCCGGGGCATCTGCCCGGTATGCGGCACCCCCCTTACCATCGGCGTCAGCCACCGGGTGCTTGATCTGGCCGACCGGCAAACCCCCTGCTATCCGGCCGCTGGGCCGACCTTCAAAAGCCTGATCCCCCTGCCCGAGGTCATCGGCGAGATCATGGGCAAGGGGCCGGGCAGCAAAGGGGTTCTTGAGATGTACCAGAAGGCAATCAACCGTTTCGGCTCCGAGTTCAACATCTTTCTCCACGCGCCGAAAGAAGAAATCAGCCGTTTCTCACCGCTGCTTGCCGAAGCCGTCGACCGCATCAGGACAAACAGGGTGATCCGCCAGGGCGGCTTTGACGGCCAGTTCGGCGTCATCCGCACCTTTGAGGAAGGGGAGATCAACCGCCTGCGCGGCCAGGCAAGCCTTTTTGCCGAACCGCCGCCGGCAACACGAAAAAAAAAGGATGAGAAAACCGCTCCGGCCGCCGACATTCTTCCCCTGTTCCACCACCGGCCAGCGACCGACAACAAAACGAGGGCCCACAACCCGGAGCAGCAGATGGCCATTGAAAGCACGGCCGACCGCATCCTCGTTGCCGCAGGGCCGGGTACCGGCAAAACCCACACCCTGATCTCCCGGCTGCTCCACCTGCTGCAGAAGGAAAAAATCGATGCCGCCCGGATCTTTGCCATCACCTTCACCAACCGGGCGGCCAACGAGATGAAAGAGCGGCTGGCCGGCCGGGCCGGCGAGCAGGCGGACCCGGTGTTTGTCGGCACCTTCCACCGCTTCTGCCTGGAATGGCTCAGGCAGGACACCCCTGACTTGACGGTGATCGGCGAAGAGGAACGAGCCCTGCTGCTCAAAAGACTCTTCCCGCATAATACGGCAAAAGAGCAGAAAAAATTAAGCAGCAGCATCACCGGCTTCTTCCTGGCGCCCCAGACGGACAACCAGAACAACCAGGAGGAGATCCACCGCTACCTCAATGAACTTGCTCAGCTTGCGGCCGTTGACCTGGAGGCCGTGATCCCGGTCTTCGTGCACCGGCTGCAAACCGACGACGGCTTCAGCCGCCGGGTGCGCAGCCGGGTGGCCCATCTCTTTGTCGATGAATTCCAGGACGTCAACCGCAGCCAGTACGAGCTGGTCACCCTGCTTGCCGGCTCGGCCCGCATCTTTGCCATCGGTGATCCCAACCAGGCCATCTACGGTTTCCGCGGCAGCGATCTCCACTTCTTCCTGCATTTTGCCGCAGAGGCCGGCACCCAATGCCTGGCGCTCACCCGCAATTACCGCTCTGGCACGGCAATTCTTGCGGCGGCTGCCGCGGTGATTGAACACAACCAGGTAAAAGGCGAGGCCCGTCTTGTTGCCCAGAACAGGGAACCCGGCGATATCACCCTTTATCCGGCCCCATCCGGCAAGGCCGAAGCTGAAAACGTGGTCATGCAGATCGAAAAGATCCTGGGCGGCATCTCAAGCTTTTCCATCAACTCGGGCCGCTCCAGGGGGGAGGAGGCAGACTGCAGCTTCCGCGACATCGGCGTGCTCTACCGCCTGGGCCGGCAGGCTGATGATCTGGTCGAGGCGCTCAGCCGGCGGGGCATCCCCTTTCAGATCATCGGCGCCCGCCCCTTTTTCATGACGCCTGACCTGCAGGGGCTTTACTACTGGATCCTGGCCGCCGCTGACCGGGCAACCTTCTCCGATTATCTCGCCCTGTGCCGGCAGGCGCCGGGCATCGGCCCGGCAAGCATCGCCCTCCTTGAAAACCGCATCGAGATCACCAGCCGCAATTTTTTCAGCGATGCCCTGGCCCTGCCCCTGCCGGCCAAAGCAGCCCGGGCCATCCCCTCACTGATCGAGCACCTCCGCCGTTTTCAGCAGGATGCGGCGATTGATCTGCCTGCTGCCCTGCTCCCGGTTTTTGACCTGCTCGGGGCAGACCGGCATTCCACCACCGCCAGGCGCTTTATCGAACTTGCCGGCGCCTTCGGCAGCCTCAGCTCATTTGCCGCCCATCTGGCGGAAAACGCCCGGGCCAACATCTATGACCATCGGGCCGAGGCGGTGTCACTCATGACCCTGCACGGGGCAAAAGGGCTTGAATTTCCGGTGGTCTTCATCACCGGGCTGGAGGAGGGGCTGCTGCCCTGCCGGTCAATGGACTGCGATATGGAGGAGGAACGGCGCCTCTTTTATGTGGGCATGACCCGGGCCAAGACCAATCTGCTCCTCTCCTACGTCAAGCCCAACAAACCCTCCCCCTTTCTCAGCGAGATCCCGGCCCATCTGCTGACAACCATGGACACGGAGGGGGAAAAACGAAGAAAACCGGCAGCCAGACAGCTGAAATTATTTTAGGTGGATAGTCTGTAGGGTTTTAGGAGTTTAGGGGTTTAGTCTATAGGTGTTTAGGTATTTAGTGGATAGAGCCCCCCTACAGACTAATAATCTGCCAGACAGACTACGACAATACACCTTCAGACTAAAAAGCTACAGACTATGTCCCTGAAAAAAATCAAAATCGGCAAGGCCATTGTGGGGCTGATCGGCCTTGACCAGGCCATGCAGCAGGCGGTCAGCCGCAAGATGAGCGCGGATGCGGCCACGGGTTTTCTCTTCACTGCCGTCAGCCGGGAAAATTATATCCCCGCCGCCGCGGCAGACCTTTACCGCCAGGCGCTGCGCCGGGAATACCTGGCTGCCCGGAGCGGCGGGACGCAGAGTTCCCAGCAGCTCACCATCAAGATTCTGGGACCCGGCTGTGTGAGCTGCAACAAGCTCAACACCATGATCTTTGACATCATGCAGCGCCTTGATATCGCCGCCGACATTGAACAGATCCACGATCTCGACGAGATCTGGCGGCACGGCGTCATCACCACCCCGGCCCTGATCATCAACGGCAACATCAAATGCTCCGGCCGCATGCCGCCTCCTGCCGAGGTGGAGCAGTGGCTGCTGGAGGAGGCGGAGCATGTATAATTCTCATTAAGGAGGACACGATGAACTCTGAGCACAGCAAGATCTTCACCCCGTTCACCATCAAGAACCGCACCGTAAAAAACCGGCTCGGCGTTGCGCCCATGACGAGAATGTCCTCGGTCCAGGACAGCATTCCCCGGCAGGACGTCTTCGACTTTCTCATCCGCCGGGCCAGAAACGAGGCGGCAATCGTCTATACCGAGGCCATTGTCACCGATTACGAAAGCGCCCAAGGCTATCCCGGCCAGGCCAGGCTGGTCACCCAGCGGCAGATCGACAGCTGGGGGCCGGTGGTGCAGGCCATTGAGCAGGAAGGGGCGCTGGCCATCATGCAGATGTTCCACTGCGGCCGCATGAGCTGGAATGAGATCAATCCGGCGGGCCGGGTCATTGCCCCCAGTGCGGTGGCGCCCAGACAGAAAAATCCGCTGACCAACGCCCCCTACCCCGTGCCGAACGAGATGAGCTCCTTTGATATCGAGCATGTGATCAAGGGGTTTGCCGAAACCGCCCGCGGGGCGGTGGCTGCCGGCTTCAAGGCCATCGAGATCCACGGCGCCCATGGCTACCTCATCAATCAGTTCCTCTCCTCTCATTCCAACAAACGCAATGACCGCTACGGCGGCTCCGCCGCCAACCGCTTCCGCTTTGCCCGCGAGGTCATTAGCGCGGTGAAAAAGGAGGTGCCGGACGATGTCATCCTGGCCTTCAGAATCTCCAACTGGGGGATTGCCGATATGGAGGTCTCTTTGTTTGCCGATGCGGAAGAGTGGCAGGAAATGATCAGACTGATTGCCGCCGAACCCATTGACCTCATTTCCGTCTCCACCTATCATTACCGGGAAACGGCATTCGGCACGGCAAAGAACATGGCTCAGCTCACCAGGGAGGCCACGGATCTGCCGATCATGATCTGCGGCAGGATCCATGACCGCGCCAGCGTCGAAGAGGCCCTGCAGCATGCCGATATCGCCTTGAGCGGCAAATCCGTACTGCTCAATCCCGACTGGGTGGCGGATGTCAAGGCCGGCAAGGCCATGTCCCCTTATACGTCGAATCAGGCCGACATCGCCTACACCACGGAACCGCTGCCGTGAGTGAAGGAGTGAAGGAGTGAGGAGTGAGGAGTCAGGAGTGAGGAGTGAGGAGTCAGGAGTGAGGAGTGAGGAGTTAGGAGTCAGGAGTAAGGAGTAAGGAGTTAGGAGTGAGAAGATTAGTGATAAATCCCCGCGGCCAGCCCCTGCATATCGCCCTCGCAGGGCGGTTCACGAACCGCCCCTAAATCTCACTTTTCACTTTTCTCTTTTCACTTTTCTCTTTTTACTTTTTACTTTTCACTCCTCACTCCTCACTCCTAACTCCTAACTTCCCTAAAAGGTCTTCAGCATATCAAAGGCCGTCTTCAGGCCCCGGATTACCGCCGATTCCTTTGGTGCCTGCTTTGCAAGCCAGGGCTGCCATTGCCGGATAAATACTTCCATTTCCCGATACTGGTTCTGCGCCAGATGCAGATCTTCCGGCGGAGTTTCTCCCGGCCCGGCCATGGAGGAGGTAATGACGATAATAGCCCGCTGCTCCTTGGAAACAGTAAAAAAAGCCCCGATGCCCTTCACCCATTCCCCGTTGATTTCACCCCAGAAAGCGGCCCAGCGCAGGTTGTTTTCCACGGCGGAGGTATACAGCTGATAAGGCGGGGAAACGGGATAATCGATGGGGTTGAAGGTTGCCTCATCACTTTCCTGCAGAATGATATTCAGGTAATCACCTCCTGTCTGAAACAGGAAGCTTTCAAGACGGGTGGGCCCCACGGTCTTCTTCTTCTCAGAGAGCAATTTGGCATCCGCGGGCAGGGTGAAGTCAAGCCCGTAGGCGGAAAGGCGGTTAGCGCTGCGTATCCCCGAAGCCTGCTCCGGCAATGCCTCTGTTGCAGGTTGCTGTTCTGCCTGCGGCGGCAAAGTGCTCCAGCCCCTGGCGGTAATGCAGCGCTGATAAAGTTCCGCGTAGGTAAGGGGATCATAACGCCTGCCGTTTTCGCTTTTCAGCAGGGCCTGCTGTTCGGCGATGACCTCGCATTCCCGGGCATTGAGATCGAACTGCCGCTGAGTGCCGCCCGTCTTATACCAGGTCTGAGGCGGGGAGGCGCAGCCTTGCAGCAGGAGGAGGAAAAGGAGTAAGGAGTGAGGAGTGAGGAGTGAGGAGAAAAACCTCTCCACAAAATATGAGATCTTCAAAAATCCATTTTTCATGACTGAACTCGCAAAAATTATTAGAGAAAGTAGTGAGGAGTGAGGAGAAAAACTGTGAAAAGAAGAAGAACTCCTCACTCCTCACTCCTAACTCCTAACTCCTCACTTTTCACTTCTCACTCCTGCCATAACACATGGTAATCCCCAATCCGAAATATTCAAACTGTTGCCGGTTGCCTTTTCTCCTCACTCCTCACTCCTAACTCCTCACTTCTCACTCCTCACTTTTCACTTCTCACTCCTCCCTTTTCACTTCCGCATCTTCTCCAGGGTCCGCCTGGTGTTGTCCACGGTACCGTAGGGATCCATGGGATAAAGATACGCCGGCTGGCGTACCGACTGTCCAGGATCACGGAGAAAACTGGAAAAGCTGTAGAGCAGGGTCCCTCTGATCTCGCGATCGGCGAAGATGGAAAGGGGCACGCGGATAAAAACACCTTTTTCGTTATTGCCCCGATTTTCTTCCGAGGTGAAATCACTGGTGTCCGTATCAGTGTACCAGGCGCCGATGGTAAAATAGCGGAATGAGCGCCGCAGTTCCAGGCGGTAACCCTTATCTCCGCCAAGAAAGCGACCGATCTTCAAGCCGGCATCAAGGCCCTGTTCCGGCCACAACTGCGCATAGAGGTTCACATAATACGTATCGTATGTTTTGGTGATGGTGTCATCGAGTTTGAAATTGTTATCGGGATCACGCTTGCGCACACTTTCCGCTTCCAATCCGATGCCGAAACGTCCCTCGTCAAAAAAGCGGAACAGCTCGCCGCCGACCCCGGCATAGGCGCTCTCAAATAACCCGGCGGAAAGACGGCCTTCGATATCATACGGCAGCTCCGCGAATTGATTAATGGCCAGCTGTGAAACACGGGGACTAGAATCCTGCTCATAAAGGGCAATATCCGTCCTGGCCGGTTCCGGTTCCAGGGGAGGGAAATCCAGGGAGCCCCACTCATTGTACAGCGTCAGCTCCAGTTCGGTGGTAATGGAGGCATTGTTCCAGGGGTAGACATTCAGCCTGGGCTGCAGCATCACCTTATGCTTGAAAAAACCCTCCTTGTTGTTGAGAAAGGTCTTGATGCGGGGATTGATTTCAAAATCAAATTTGCTGTACTCCCCCTGCTGCACTTCTGAACTCTTGCTGTCCTGAAAGAACTCCTGGGCATGAGCGCTGCCATACTGCTGCAGATCGGCAAAGTTCAGCAGCCCCTGCTTATCGATTCTGCTGTCCTGAAAGGCTTTCAGATCGTTGCGGTTGGCCTTTAAACTCTGCCGCACCTGCCCCTGCCGGGTCAAGTTGATATAGAAGGTATCGATCCGCGCCGGGCTGAGCTCATCGGCAATGGTGGCAATGCCCCCGATGGCTTTGGCATCGGAGAGATACCTGGTGTTGCGCGCCTCAATCCACAGGGCCCGGTCATTGGTTGACACCGCCACCCCGCCGTAGCCGGACCTCTCCAGTTCCGCCACCAGCAGTCCGGCAAGCTGCCGGTTATCGGCGGCATAGGCCTGCCAGCGCCTGGCTTCATCAGCTTTATACGGTTTTTCTTTTTTCCACGGCAGAATCCCTTCCGCATTGAGGGGCAACTCAAGTGAGATACCCAGGGCCAGTTCCTGGCCGCGCATGTAACCGCCCTGCATGACCAGGTACTCGAAGGGCCGGTATTTGAATCCCACGTTTAACGGGATTTCCGCCTTGTCCGGGGAACCGAACATCTTCTCGTATTTGAGAGATGAATATTCGGCGGAAAAAGCCAGCTTCGGCGAGAAATGATACTCTATGCCGCCGAAGACGCGGGTCTGCCGAAAGGGGTCGGAAAAAAGAAAATCGGTGTCGAAATCTTCCGTATCACTGGGACCTCTTTCATTTCTGATATCAAGATAAGATTCCCCGCCCAGAATACCCTGGCCAAGGCCGAAGGTGATATCCACCGGCCCGATCATTTTTGAGGCAACGAGATAGCGGTACGGGAAGAGACCGGTACCGATTGGGTCATATGCTCCCAGGGCAATCTGCGGCAGAAATTCCTGTTCTTTTACCAGTACCAGCCGGCCCCCCGCGCTGCGGTCCTTGGCATAACCATATGAAGAGCCGAATGGAGAATCCACCGTCGTGGTTTCCGTAAATTGCCCATGAAATTCCAGCCGGTCAAAAACACCGAGGGCCACGCCATAGTAACGATAAGGTTCGGCATTCCCGTACTTGATCCGCATCTCCCAGTCGGGCAAGACCCGGGCGGTGGGCATGTCCCAGATGCCGGTAAAGGACTGGAGAGAAGGAAGAGGCTGGGCCGTGGTTTCAGCCCTGGCGACCCATGGGAACAAAAGCAGCAGTAAAAACAAAGAGCATTGCAGAGATCGCGAGACAGGGAAATTGCGTTGTCGAGATGTCAAATAGTCCGAGCGGAGAATGGCAGTCGCTTCAGGGAAGTATGCCGTATGGAGATCTGGTAAATACATGCGGAATGCGGTAAACAGGATTAGTGACCACTGCCTACGGTCCTTTTGCCCCCCCTGGCCTTTAAATTTTTGACTAATTGAAGAAAGAATACCAGAAAAACGGCAAAGATGAATGAAGTAACAGCGGCAAGAAGCACGATGAGTAATTTCTGAGGCTTATAGGGTTTCTCCGGCACAAAAGGAGCATCCAGCACCTTGAAACTGATGTTTTCCTTGGCCTCGGAGATTCTGGCCAGTTCCAACTGCTTCCGCAGCTCAGTATAAACGGTCTGGGCTGCCAGACGTTCACGGGTGATCCGGGCCAGGGTGATCTGCTCGGTGGGCACCTGGCGCTCCCAATATTCCAGGTCTTTTGTGGCCAGGGCCAATCGCTGCTCGACGAATTCCCGCTCCTTTCTGGCGCTGGAGATGTATTCGTTATCGAGAAAAAAGTTGAGTTCGGCAATAACCCGGTCCAGCATCTCCTTGCAGAATGACGGAGAGCCATCAATCCAATTGATGGTAATCAAACCCGTGGTTTTATCACTGCTCACCGCAAATATCCGGTCGAGTTTTTTACTCTGCAGGGCCTTTACCAGAGATGGTGTCTGCTCAGGTTTTTCAACCAGCCATTTTTCGCTGTCCGGTTCCCAGATGTCCTTATAGAGAAGAGGCAGCAGATCATACTTGGTGATCAGCCGCTCCCTGAGTGTCCTGCTTTCCAGAAAAGACATGATACTGGTCTGGTTACTGCCGGGAAGGGCCCCGGGAATCGACAGGCTGCCGACCAGCCCGGAAAGCCCGCCAAGGGATGCTCTGTCCTGTCTGGTTTCGAGGAGCACCGCATCGGATTTATAGCAGACGGGCAGATAAAAAAAGGCCAGGAAGCCCGCAACCAGAACGGCGAGAGACACCAGAAGGACAATCAGCCATTTTCCCCGCCAGAGCACATTCCAGAGATCGAGGATATCGATTTCACCCACTTTGTCGTCACCCGGGCAGACCGGCTGCAGATAGACAATTTCTTTTTCGCGTGTTGTATGATGTTGTTCCGTCATATTTTTTTATTAGTGAGAAGTGAAAAGTAAAAAGTTAGGAGTAAGGGCGGCCCTAAACATCTCCCATATGCCTTTTCACTTCTCACTTTTCGCTTTTCACTCACTACAACGCCAGCGCCACCCCGGCCGTAGTCGCTATTTTAAAGAGGATGTCCGCGACATCGCGGGACAGCATGAGAATGGGGATGCGATCGAGTTTTTCCGGCACCACGATAGTATCGCCCGGCATGAGACCGAGCTCCTCGAAGTCGTTGAAGAAGATCCCGTGCTGGGCGTTGGAGGCAACCTCGCCGTTGGCCTTGAGAACATAGATGTAATTGTCATCAGCGTTCTTGGCCGGCCCGCCGGCCCGGCCAAGGTAGTCCTTGACCACAAAATCAGGTTGATACAGAAAAGAGTTGGGGTTGTATACGGCGCCGACAACAGAGACGAATTCCACCTGTTTGGGAATGTTCAGCCGGTCGCCGTTCTCCAGCACCAGATTGAAGGGCGAATCCCGCAGGGTCTGCAGATCGGCAAGTTGAATGCTTACCCGGCCGGATGCCTTGATGCCTCGCAGTCTGCCGACCAGATTCCGCAATGTTGCACGGTTTGCCTCGATAGCCTTGGCGTCAGCAGGGGCGGTTACGGTCCGGACCTGGTCGGCCAGCACGGTTTCCGCGCGGACCTCCAGGTCATCAATCAGCTTGTCAAGGCTATGCTGCTGGATTTTCTGGGCATCGCTGGAAAAATACTGGGCCCCGTAGAGATAGGCGTTGTCGGTATAACCGCCCGCCCGTTCGATCAGATCCGCGAGCCGTTCATTTTGTTTGATGCGGTATTTGCCGGGATACTTTACCTCACCCGATATCTCCACCTGCATGAAGGAGGCAGCGTCCTTGATCTGGCGGACAAAGATATAATCGTAAGGCTGCAGGGGGAAGTCCCTTGATGCGTCAATATCGACCACCATGTGCTCGGTGGTCATGTCGCTGCCGACAATCTGCTGCCGGGAGATATCGATGCGGCTGGTATCGGCGCCGAAGCGGAAACCGCCGGACAGCCCTAATACATCCGCAAGCTTCATGTCCTGGTAAAAGGGAAATTCCCCGGTTTTCCACACTGCGCCGTCGATGCGGATGGGTTCCTGCATATTGAAGTCTTCGCGGGCGAGGATTTTGATCCTGTCATGGGGCTGCAGGGCAAAATCAAATTCACCGGCAAACAGCTTGGCAAGCGGCAGCGACTGCACCGTATAGCGGGTGGTGTGGAGATCGTAGCGGTAGAGCATGGCATATTCGGTGACCGCGCCGGGTTTCAGCAGCTCGGGGCCGGTCAGGACCTGGGAAAGCATGATGCCGGGCTTGAAGGCAAAGACATCCGGTTTCCAGACCTGGCCTTCAAGGGCGATATTTTGCGGCCAGACAGCGCCTAAAAAATCCAGCTCAAGCATATCACCGTTCTGAATGGCGATATTCCCCACATGCATCTCTTTGGCCGATGCGTCAATATCCAGCACCTGAAAACTGCGATTGTCCTGGAAGCGGCGCAGATAAATCCTGCCGCCCGAGGTCTGGGGCAACTGGTTGCCCGCCAGCTGCAGCAGATCGCTGACGGAATGTTCGCCGGCCAGTTCATAGATGGCCGGCTGCGCCACCGCCCCGATGACGGCAGCCGTAGGCCCTATGCGGGGAACAAAGATGACATCACGGTCGGTCAGCAGGACGTCATCCTGCCGCGACCCTTTCAGCAGCAGATCATAAAGATCGATGGTGGCCTGGAGTCTGCCCTCTCGGTAAAGCTGAATGTTCCGCAGCGAACCGCTTTTTTTGACCCCGCCGCTGTTGATCAAGCCGCCCAGCACCGTTGAAAAGGGAGGAGACATGTGCAGACCGGGGGTCCTTATCTCGCCGACCACATAAATTTCGATGCTGCGCAGTTCGGCCAGGGAAACGCTGATATTAATTCCCTGCACATATTTTTCCGCTTCCTGACGGATAACCGCTTCGGCATCGCCGAAACGCACTCCGGTGATTGGCACGATGCCGATTTTCGGCACATTGATGGAACCGTTTTTTTCAATGGCGCCGGTGAATTCCGCATCCAGTCCGGATCCCCATACCCGGATGCGCAATTTATCGCCGGGACCCAGGATATAGCCGGCATCCGGAACAGCCAGGCGGGACGGATTATACCTGCTGGAGGCAAAGATTTCATAACCGAACTGGCGCAGATTTCCGGCGGCAGCGGTTTCATAATTGTTGCGGTAGAGACTTTCCAGGGTGGAAATTCCGGCGGCCCCGGTGCCCTGTTGCGCCGCGTTCACCTCTGTTTCTTCTTCAGCTTCTTCCGGCAAAGATGCATCTTCTGCAGGGACCTCTCCCTCTTCAGCGGGGAGGCCGCCATTCTCCTGCATGGTCTGGATCAGCTGCTGGATTCCCTCCGGGGTCAAGTTCTGCGACGGTTGCGCTGGGAGCGCCGCCGGCTGTGCCGGCTCGGAACTTTGCGCAGATGCCGGCGGAACCGAAATGAGTATCAGCAGCAAAAGGATGCTGACGCACCGAAAAAATAGATCCGATATCTTGAAGGAAACCATAGTACTCTCTCATCACTGGGTTGAATGCTTGAGGCAGTTTCGGGGGGCCTGCCATACCTTATACTTCAACTTTCTTGCGAAAACACCCTTATCGCGGGCTCAACGGTGATAACGGCAACTATAACAAGGAAATGGAATATCATGTTTTAACGGAAATGACCATAAAAAAAGCCACGCAAATGCGTGGCTTTTTTGCAGATTATCAACAACCAATCCCGCGGCGCACCGCAGACACAATGAGAGATATGAACACGTTAGAGTCCCGGCAATTCCAAATACCGGTTGTCGAGTCTCTAAGTGCCGTCATTCCCGCTATGCTGTTGAGCGGGAATCCAGGATCTTTGCTGGATGCCCGCTAAAATCATCCGGGCAGACGATAAGCTAAAAGCTCCTATTGAAATTTCCAACGCCCTTATTTCATTCGAATTACGAATACGGAAGAAGCGGCTAGAAATGGAGACATGTAATGCCGGTTCAACTCATCTGCGGTTAGCTTCTCAGCTCTCGGATATTATATTTTTAATGGCCAGAAGGGGGGGGCGTTGATGATGAACCGCCTGAACCAGAAGAGGCGCCGACAGCAACACCGGCAATGGCAAGAGCTACTGTAGCAGCAACCAGGGCTTTCGTGCTGATTCCAGCGGTAGCAGCTGCAGCCCCCGCATCCTCCGCACTTCCGGCAGCAGCACCTGTGCCCGCGCCGGCTCCGGCCTGTACAGCTTCCTCAGCAAAGGCCGACTGGGTCCCCAGCAACAATACGCTAAAAATCAGACTGTAAATTATCGTTTTTTTCATTTTGCACCTTCCGCTCCTTGCGCTTCTTGATTTTTCTCAAAACTACCTGGAATGAAAATTCATTTTTCAAATTAATTTTCATTATAACGAAAATTGCCAGGCAATTGTCAATCGGAAAAATTACTAAAATACCATTAAAAATTGAAGACTCCGGTCCTGCTTCGGCAGCAACAGGCTCACTGGCCTTTGGCCCAGACAACTTTCTTAATGGTTTTCAGAATGATAACGGCATCTAAAAAAAGAGTATATTCCTGCAGATAAAACAATTCATATTGCAATTTCTGCAACTGCCCTTCAATGGTGTCGCCATAATCGCCGGCAACCTGAGCCCAGCCGGTGAGACCCGGTTTAATATAAAACCTGAGAAAATAAAAAGGAAAATCCCGGGAAAGCTTGTCGGCAAAAAAACGTCTGATTGGCCGGGGGCCGACAAAGCTCATCTCGCCTTTGAAAACATTATAGAGTTGCGGCAGCTCATCCAACCGTGATTTACGCAAAAAAGCTCCGATTGAAGTCACCCTCGGATCATTTTTCTGCGCCCAGACAGGTCCGGTGTCCTGTTCGGCATTGACTTTCATTGTCCTGAACTTATAGACCCTGAATGGTTTTTCATGGAGCCCCAAGCGCTCCTGGCGGAAGAGCACCGGACCACTGGAGGTTGCCTTGACAAGACAGGCAACAATGATCATCAGCGGAAAAGAGATGAGAAATCCACAGAGTGAAAACAGGATATCCACAACTCTTTTGATTCTTCGCTGCACCGGATTTGACAACGCCAACGCCACGGAAAGATCTATAAGCTTGTTAGGGCCGATATCAAAAACCGGGATGCTTCCCGTACTGTGAATATAAAATGTAAGGCTGCTGCAGGTTGAGAACCCCCAGAACTTGGTTTTCACCAGGGAAATCATATGGTCGTTCGACAGGTTCGTTAGAAACGGAAAAACAATTAAGTTGTATCTTTTCTCACCATCTTTATTTTTTATGAGTATATCTTTTGCAAAGAACTCATCTTCCGTAGTCTCATCAATACGGAAGATATTATAATTTTCATTTCCCAATAATAATGAAGAAGCAGTTTTTGCTAATTTGTCAGGGCTAATTATTAATATATTATATGATCCACTTACAATAAATTTGTTATAAAATATTTTTCTCCATAGCACTATAAATAAAAAAGTAAACAAAGAAAAGAACAGCCATAGATATTTATCAAAAAGCGGATCAAAAACAATACTTACCAAAACAAAATTTATCAACATGCTTGAAGCAACAGAAAAAACAATATTTAATATGTTCCGTTTTTTATTAAATACTATGTTGATATCGAACGCGCCAACCACATATGCTGTTATCGCATAGGTGATTGATAGAAGAGCGGCAACGCTGAGAAAAAGCAAAAATATATTAATAAAGGCCAGAATCAAAGATAAAAGAGTAAGGCGGGGGAATGCCGCAATGAAAGTGGGAATCTCGCCACTTTTAACAAGATTTATGGAAAAGCTGATAAAAAGCCCGAGACAAAGAACAACAATATCACCACAGATGAGGATATATTTTTTCTTTTTATCAGGGGATTTGAAAAAAGATTTCATTTTTAATTTTCCTTACACCTACCGAAGCGGTTCCTCAAAATATGCGGGCAAAATGACATCGCAAACCGCAAGGCATGGATCGTGGACGGGTAAGCTGCTGTCTCACCTGCTCTGAATCTTTACTGAATTCCCCACACGAAAATGGCATCTTTAATTGAAAATAAAGCGCGTAGACATTGATTGAACAGAAAGCGGATACGCCGGCTAAACCCAATACCGTTCACTTAACAGAGCTGGTCCCCCGCTTTCGCGGGGGTAACGGCATTAGAATGTCGATTCCAACGTCATTCCTGTCCCCACCTTGGGGGATAAACTGCAGCGGGAATCCATTCATGGGCCTGCAACAGCTTAAGTGAACGACATTGCGGCTAAACCGGAGCCGCCACGAGAGGAACTTTTACCAATGGTAATTCTAATCACACAACCTGCCGATTTGCAAGGATTTCTCATGGTTAGTACAAAAAAAGCAAAAGGTTCCGCTCCTGTCTCCCCACGGACCATTTCCGCTTGATTCGTTTACGCGGCCCATAGTAGAATAATAGCCTGTTTGCAGAGTATAAACTTGACAGATGCTTGGTGCAAGGCTAGAGTTTTCTCTCTTCAAACCCCGGAATGGATGGAAGAATCATTTCTCCGCTTATCCAGAAAAATCACAACATTCCCGTCGTATAATTTCAAGCTGGAGCAGCAAATGAAATTTTTCAGCAACAAACGTATCCTTGTCACAGGGGGCTGCGGTACGATCGGCTCGGAACTGATATCGCAGCTTCTTGCCGAAAAGATCCACGCACCGAAAGAAGTTATCGGCCTGGACAACAACGAAAGCGCCCTCTTCTTTCTCGATCAGCAGTATTTGGCCGACTCCCGCGCCCATTTTTATGTGGCGGATATCCGCGACCAATACGTGCTCCGCCGCAAGATGCGGGATATCGATATCGTTTTTCACACCGCAGCATTAAAGCATGTCATTCTCTGCGAACGTTCACCGGGGCAGGCGGTCAATACCAATATTCAGGGCGTCCAGAACGTGATTGCCGCCGCCAGTGAAAACGACGTGGAAAAGGTGATATTCACCAGCTCCGACAAGGCGGTAAACCCGACAAACGTCATGGGCACCTCCAAGCTCATGGGCGAGCGCCTCATGACCGCGGCCAACAGCAATAAGCGGGGCCAGGGACCTGTTTTCACCTCCACCCGTTTCGGCAATGTACTGGGCTCGGCAGGGTCGGTCATCCCCATCTTCCATAACCAGATTGCCAAGGGCGGCCCTGTCACCCTGACGGACAGAAACATGACCCGCTTTGTGATGAGCATCCGGGAAGCGGTACGGCTGATCATCGACTCCGCCGCGCTTGCCCGTGGGGGTGAGGTGTTCATCACCAAAATGCCGGTGGCCCGCATCGCAGATCTGGCAGAGGTGATGATCGAAGAGCTTGCGCCCCGTTATGGCCATAAACCGGAAAACATTGCAGTCACTGAAATCGGCACCAAGCCCGGTGAAAAACTCTATGAAGAGCTCATGAGCCTGGAAGAGACCCGGCGGGCTGTGGAATTGTCAAACTATTTCGCCGTGCTCCCCGCTTTCCGGGGCATCTATCATGACATTGATTATACCTACCCGAACATCTCGTCAATGCAAGTGACGAACCCTTATATGTCTGCGGATGAAAAACCGCTGACCCATGAAGAACTGCGAATTTTCCTCAAGAACAACAATCTGCTGGGAGAACCGGCTGAGGAGACGGACCGCCGCTACTGGCCGGGCGACAAAGAGGAGGATCTGCAAAATTGAAGATCCTGATTTTAGGCGGAGACGGCTATCTGGGATGGCCGACCGCCATGCACCTCACCGCGCGGGGCCATGAAGTGGCGGTGGTGGACAACTATCTGCGGCGCGGAATGTGCCGTGAAGAAGATTGCGAACCACTGTTCGAAGTTCCCAACCTGCATGAGCGGGCACGGCTGTGGGAAGACCAGACCGGAAGCAGAATAGCTGTTTTCATCGGCGATCTCTGCCAATGGGATTTTATCGCCGAGGTTTTCAGCGCTTTTCCTCCCGATGCCATCATCCATTACGCCGAGCAGCCCTCCGCCCCCTATTCCATGCTGAACCGGCGCACGGCCTCGCTGACCATCAACAACAATATCACGGCAACGGCCAATGTCATCTTTGCCGTCAAGCAATTCTGCCCCAGGGCGCATATGGTCAAATTGGGCACCATGGGGGAATACGGCACCCCGGACATTGACATCGAGGAAGGCTGGATCGATATCAACCATAAGGGCCGCAGCCAGAGATTTCTTTATCCCCGCCAGGCCGGCAGCCTCTACCATACCACCAAGGTGATGGACACGGACCTGCTCTGGTTCTATGTCCGCGTGTGGGATCTGGGGGTAACGGACCTGATGCAGGGGCCGGTGTATGGCCTTTTCACGGACGAATCAGGCGAGGACGAACGGCTGATGCCGTTTTTCAATTATGATGAGCTCTTCGGCACCGTGCTGAACCGCTTCGTGGTCCAGGCGGTGGCCGGCTATCCGTTGACCGTGTATGGCAAAGGCGGTCAGACCAGGGGCTACCTCAATATCAAGGACACCCTCAACTGCGTCAGACTTGCCCTGGAAAACCCCGCCCCGCCGGGCGAGCTGCGCATCTTCAATCAGTTCACCGAAACGTTCACCGTCAACGAACTTGCCGAACGGGTCGTCCGGGTGGGCAGAGGGCTGGGCCTGCCCGTGGAAATCAAGTCCGTGGCCAACCCCCGCAAGGAGGCCGAGGACCACTACTACAATCCGGCCCATACCGGCCTGCTGAACCTTGGCCTGGAGTCAAACTATCTGACTGATGAGGTCCTGGCGAAACTGATGACCCTGGTGATGAGCCATCGGGAGAAGATTAAAAGAAATACGATATTTCGAGGGGTAAAATGGTGAGGAAGTGAAAAAAGTGAGGAGTAAGGAGTGAGGAGTTAGGAGTAGAGGCGATTCGCGAACCACCTTTTCACTTCTCCCTTCTCTCTTCTCACTTGTTTTTTCTCCTAACTCCTCACTCCTTACTCCTCACTCACCTTGAAAAATATGGATAAGCCCCACAAAAAACTCAAAGCCTGGCAGTTGGCCCTTGATATTGCCGTCGATATCTATACAATAACAGCAAAATTCCCTGCTGATGAAAAGTTCGGAATCGTTTCGCAAATGCGCCGCTGCGCGGTAAGCATTTCGAGCAACATCGCCGAGGGTGCAGCGAGAAACACGAAAAAGGAATTTGTTAATTTCCTCCACATTGCCCAAGGTTCTCTGAGTGAACTTGATACCCAACTGGAGCTGGCTAAACGCCTCGGCTATCTCAATGGTGCTCAGTGGACCGAACTCGATGAAAAACTCAATGAGCAAGATAAAATCTTATCCGGCCTGATACGATCACAAAAGGAACTGCGCTAATGTTTGCCGCCCCTCTTTTCACTTCTAACTCCTCACGCCTCACTGTTTTTGCCTGCTTTTCTCCTTACTCCTTACTCCTCACTCCTCACTTTTAAGGAACCGCGCTGATGTCTGAATCACTCCTAACTCCTCACGCCTCACTCCTCACTAAAAAAAACTGGCTCATCACCGGCGGCTGCGGCTTCATCGGCACCAGCCTGATTAAAAATCTTGTCGCCGAAGGCGGCCATTTCATCCGAATCGTTGACAACCTCTCCGTGGGCAGCCGTGAAGACCTGGCCAGAGTCTGCCAATTTACCGAAACCACCCCCTCCTCACTCCTCACTCCTAACTCCTCACTCCTCACTCATATAGAACTTATCGTGGGCGACATCCTGGACGAAAATCTGGCTTTAGACACGGCAAAGAACATGGACATCATCGTCCACCTGGCGGCCAATACCGGCGTGGGTCCCTCGGTTGAAAATCCACGCCTTGACTGCGTCACCAACATCATCGGCACCCTCAACTACCTGGAGGCGGCCCGGCAAAACAAGGTCAGGCGCTTCGTCTTCGCCTCCAGCGGCGCGCCGGTGGGTGAATGCAATCCGCCGATCCATGAAGAACTGCCGGCCCATCCGGTATCGCCCTACGGCGCAAGCAAACTGGCCGGCGAGGGTTATTGCTCGGCGTATTACCGCACCTTCGGCGTCGAAACGGTGGCCCTGCGCTTCGGCAATGTCTATGGCCCTCTCTCCGGCCACAAGAACAGCGTGGTGGCCAAATTCATCCGCCAGGCCATGCATGGCGAAACCCTGGAGATTTACGGCGACGGAAAACAGACGCGGGACTTCATCTACATCGGCGATCTGGTCCGGGCCGTGCGGCTGGCGGCAAATGTTGAGGGCATCGGTGGAGAGGTTTTCCAGATCGCGACCAACGCCGAGACCACGGTGGGGGAATTGGTGGAGTTGTTGATTCCGGTATTGCAGCAGTCAGGTGTAGAGGCCGTGCATATCAACCATGGTTCGGCGCGATTGGGTGATGTCATGCGCAATTTTTCCGATACGGAAAAGGCGGGGAAGCTGCTGGGGTGGAAGGCGGAAACCGATCTGGCCGCCGGACTGCGAAAAACAACCGCTTGGTATTTTGAAGATAGCAAATGATCAACCTTTTCAAACGAAAGCTGCATAACCTCATCTCGGACAAGAAATTTTCCGAGATACTCACGGGGTCGGTTTGGGCGCTTGGCGCCAAGGTTATTTCAACCGGTCTGGCCATGCTCACCAGCATTATCATCGTTCGGGTTTATGGTGCTGAGGTTATGGGCATCGTGGCCATGGTCAATTCTTTTCTCATGCTGGCCACAATCTTCACGGTTCTGGGGACAAATACCTCTATTTTACGTCTAATCCCGGAGCATATCGTCAGATTTTCCCCAACTTCCGCATACAGAGTTTATCGTAAGACTCAGTACTTTGTAGCAGGCATTTCAGTTATCTCCGGCGGTATATTTTTTCTAGGTTCGCCTTTTATTGCAAACAAAATTTTTTCCAAACCCCACCTTTCCTTTTTTTTCGCCCTGGCAGCCGTCTTTATTGTTTTTAAATCACTCGTCATCCTGAATACCCAGGCTGTACGCGGGCTTCGTCTTATCCGCACCTTTGCATTCATGCAGATGTTGCCGTCTTTATCGAAACTGCTCATCCTGCTTGTGATAACTGTCTTGTTTTTTAACCGGTACAACCCGGTTTATGCACTTTTTGCATCGCTCTTGATTACTGCTCTTGTCGGAATACTGGTAATGGAAAGCATGTTTAAAAAAAAAATGAACGCCTCCGATGCAATCCAGGACATGCCCCTGCAAGATATACTTTCGCTGTCCAGACCCATGCTCTTGACTGCAACCATGAACTTTGCCATTGGCCAGATGGGCGTTATCATGCTGGGCATATTCAGATCCGAAGCAGAGGTGGGGCGCTACTCAATCGCAGTGAACCTGGCCACATTGACCGCCTTTTTCCTGCAGGCCATCAATACCATTGCCGCGCCCCGATTTTCCGAACTGTACCATACCAGCAGAATGAATGAGCTTTTCCATGTAGCCAAAAAATCAAGCAAACTCATTTTTTGGACCACCGCACCCATTCTATTGGTGTTGCTTGCCTTCGGCAAAATCATTCTGACTCTCTTATACGGGCAAGAGTTTGGGCAAGCCTATGCCGCGTTGTTTTTTTTGGTTATCGGCCAATTCGTGAACGCCATATCCGGGTCCACTGGTATTTTCATGAATATGACCGGCCATGAAAAAAAATTAAAAGACATCATGTATATTGCCGCCGGTATCAATATCTTTTTGAATCTGCTGCTGATACCTGGTTACGGCATTGAAGGGGCGGCAGTAAGTGCAATGGTCAGTTTAAGCTTTTTAAATATTTATACGTTAATTTATATAAAGTTGAAGTTTGGCAGAACGATAGGTTACCTGCCGACATTCATCATTCAGTGATCATTTTTTTGCAAATGAGGTATTTTTTATGAAAGCCGTGATACTCGCCGGCGGGCTTGGCAGCCGTCTCTCCGAGGAAACTTATCTCAAGCCCAAACCCATGGTTGAGATTGGGGGAAAACCAATTTTATGGCATATAATGAAGATTTACTCTGCGCACGGCATTAACGATTTCATTATATGTTGCGGATATAAAGGTTATTATATCAAGGAATACTTTGCCAACTATGCTTTGCATATGTCGAATCTGACCATCGATCTCCAGAACAACATGATTGATTTTCACCAGAATAATGCTGAACCCTGGCGCGTCACTCTGGTGGACACCGGCGATAACACCATGACAGGCGGGCGGCTCAAGCGTGTGGCCGATTACCTCAAGGATGAAGAATTGTTCTGTTTTACCTATGGTGACGGGGTGGCTGATGTGGATATCAGCGGGCAAGTGCAATTTCACCGTAAACACGGAAAACTGGCAACAGTTACCGCGGTCCAACCTCCTGGCAGGTTCGGTTCCCTTGATCTTACCGGAAATCTGGTACGCGGCTTTATTGAGAAACCGAAAGGGGATGGCGGCTGGATCAACGCCGGTTTTTTTGTCCTCTCTCCGAAAGTGATGGATTTTATCGAAAATGACTCCACCTCGTGGGAAGCCGCGCCCATGGAAGCAATCGCCAGACAGGGCCAACTGGTTGCTTTTGAGCATCGCGGCTTCTGGCAGCCGATGGATACCTTACGTGACAAGAATAATCTCGAAAAACTCTGTGTATCGGGCAAAGCGCCATGGCAGGTCTGGAAATGAATCATCAGTTCTGGCGCAATAAAAGGGTTTTTATCACCGGGCACACCGGCTTTAAGGGAGGATGGCTGTCGCTCTGGCTGCAACAGATGGGGGCGGAGGTTTATGGCTACTCACTTGCCCCCTCCACTCAACCCAGCTTATTTGATGTCTGCCGTGTTATGCCGGCTATGGCCAGGAGCACTATTGCCGACCTCCGCGACGCCGTTAACCTGGCGTCGGCCATGCGAGAAGCCCGGCCGGAAATTGTCTTCCATCTCGCGGCCCAGCCATTGGTCCGCTATTCTTACCAGGAACCGGTCGAAACATATTCCGTCAACGTCATGGGGACAGTCAATTTGCTCGAAGCGGTACGTGTCACTGCCGGGATCCGGGCGGTGGTCAACATCACCAGTGACAAGTGTTACGAAAATCAGGAATGGATATGGAGTTATCGCGAAAACAACCCCCTGGGAGGGTATGACCCCTACTCCAGCAGCAAGGCCTGTGCCGAAATTCTCACCGCTGCCTGGAGGCGTTCCTATCTGGAAAAGGCAGGGGTGGCTTTAGCTACGGTACGGGCCGGCAATGTCATTGGCGGCGGCGACTGGGCACCGGACCGCCTCATCCCGGATTTCCTCAGGGCAGTGGATGGCGGCCAAACCCTTACCATCCGCTCGCCCCATGCCATTCGCCCCTGGCAGCATGTGCTGGAACCGCTTGCCGGTTATCTCGTACTTGCTGAACGCCTTTATAATGAAGGGTCATCTTACGCTGAAGCCTGGAACTTCGGGCCGGAAGATTCCGACGCCCGCCCCGTGCAATGGATTGTCGAATACCTCGGCGCGGCCATACCGAGCGCAACCTGGCAATATGACCCCTCCCCGCAACCACACGAGGCCCATTCTCTCAAACTCGACAGTGCCAAGGCAAAGGCCCGACTGGAGTGGCACCCCCTCTGGTGCCTGAAGACCTCTCTTGATAAAACCCTGAAGTGGCACCAGGCCTGGAGGCGCAATGCAGACATGCGTGCCGTCAGCCTGGCCCAGATCCACGACTATGAGACAACCGTGAGGCCAGCATGAGCACGCGTTTCGAGATAATTCCGGCTCCGATCTCCGGCCTGCATATTCTGCAGCGCAAACCCATTGGCGATAGCCGCGGGTATCTTGAGCGACTTTTTTCCGCTGAAGAATTGCAGTCCGTGATCCAGGACAAGACCATTGTGCAGATAAACCACACCTTGACTTCCGGACGGGGGACGGTGCGCGGCATGCATTTCCAGTATCCTCCCCATGCGGAGGTGAAATTCGTCAGCTGCCTGCGAGGAGAAGTGTTTGATGTAGCAGTCGACCTGCGGCGCGGGTCAGATACCTTTTTGCACTGGCATGCGGAACTCCTCAGTGCCGCAAACCACAAGACCCTGGTGATACCCGAGGGATTCGCCCATGGTTTCCAGACACTCACCGAGGATTGCGAGATGCTCTATTTTCATACGCATCCCTATCAGCCCGGGGCCGAGGGTGGCGTTTGCCATGATGACCCTTGTCTGGCGATCACCTGGCCCTTGCCGGTGACGGAGATCTCTCCGCGTGACATCAACCATCCTCTCATCAACAGCGATTTTCCCGGAATAAGCTTATGAATTGTCGACACTGCGGGATCCCCCTGGAACACGTTTTTCTCGATCTCGGCTTTGCGCCGCCATCCAATGCCTATCTCACGGCAGGCGACTTGCTGGCCCCCGAAACCTTCTTTCCCCTCAAACTGTCTGTTTGCGAGAACTGCTGGCTGGTGCAAACCGAAGACTACGCCCGTGCCGACGAACTCTTCCGGTCCGACTATGCCTACTTTTCTTCAACCTCTTCCACCTGGCTGGAACATGCCAGACGCTATGTTGCAATCATGTGCCGGCGCCTGGCACTCGACCAAAGCAACTTTGTCATCGAAATTGCCTCGAATGACGGCTACCTGCTGAAAAACTTCGTGGCCAGCGGCATTCCCTGCCTGGGCATAGAGCCCACCGCCAGCACCGCGGCTGCCGCAGAAGCCTTGGGCATTCCCGTGCTGCGGGAATTCTTCGGCGCACAGCTGGCCCGGAAACTGGCCGCGCAAGGGCAACAGGCAGACCTGATTCTTGGCAACAATGTCTATGCCCATGTGCCGGACATCAACGACTTCACCGTTGGCTTAAAAGCAGCTCTCAAGCCCGGTGGCACCATCACACTGGAGTTCCCGCACCTGCTGCGGCTGCTTCAGGAAACGCAGTTCGATACCGTGTATCACGAACATTTTTCTTATTTGTCACTCTATACCGTTCAACGCATCTTTCAAAAAGCAGGCCTCCGCATCTGGGATGTCGAACAGCTGCCCACCCATGGCGGCAGCCTGCGGGTTTTCGGCTGCCATACCGATGATTCCCGCCCTGAAATGCCGACTGTGGCGGCGCTGATCGCGGCCGAAGAACAGGGCGGCTTGCGAAACCTCGCCACTTACAGCCAATTTCAGACCCGGGCCGAAAAGATCAAAAACGACCTGCTCGCCTTTCTCATCGAGCAAAAAGGCGCGGGCAAGACTGTCGTTGCCTATGGCGCTGCGGCCAAAGGCAATACCTTGCTCAATTTTGCCGGGGTGAAGCCGGATTTGCTGCCCTTTGTCTGTGATGCAGCACAGTCAAAACAGGGAAAGTTTTTACCTGGCAGCCATATCCCCATACTGCCCCCTGATACACTTGTAACGCATAAGCCAGACTTCGTTTTGATTCTCCCCTGGAATATTGCAGATGAGATTAACAGTCAACTCAGTTATTTGTATGAAATGGGTGTCCGCTTTGCGACCGCCATCCCGAGGCTGACGACATGGTGAAACCACATGTTCTCCTCACCGGCGCCAACGGTTTTGTCGGCAGGCAGGTTTTGCGATTCCTGGGTGAACGCGGGGTTACTGTGCGTGTTGTCATACGTAAGGGCCAGCAGCTTCAACCCCATGACGCCACTGCTCTCGCTCAAGTGGTGGAAACCCCTGATCTCTTTGCCGAGAACTCACACTGGTGGGAGAAGGTGCTGGCAGGAATTCATACCGTAATCCATGTTGCCTGGTATGCCGAGCCCGGAAAATACCTGCAATCTTCCAAGAATATCGACTGTTTGCGCGGGACCATGAACCTGGCGGAAGGAGCGATCTTGGCCGGGGTGCGTCGTTTCGTCGGTATCGGCACCTGTTTTGAATATGACCTTTCCGCTGGGATGCTGCATGTCGAAACGCCGTTGTGCCCCACCACCACCTATGCAGCAGCCAAGGCGGCTGCCTATCTGACACTTTCACAATGGCTGCCGGCCCAGGGGATCGAGTTTGCCTGGTGCCGTCTTTTTTATCTCTACGGCGAGGGTGAAGATGCGCGACGGCTCGTTCCTTATTTACGGGCAAAATTGGCCGCAGGTGAGCCGGCTGAGTTGACGAGCGGCAATCAGATTCGTGATTTTCTCGATGTGCGCGACGCGGCCCGGTTGATTGTTGAGACAGCATTGGGGAGCAGTCAAGGCCCGATCAATATCTGTTCCGGAGTGCCGGTAACCATCAGGCAGCTGGCGGAGAAGATAGCGGATGAATATGGACGGCGCGAACTGCTCAGATTCGGAGCGCGTCCTGACAATCTTGTTGACCCGCCCTGTGTGGTCGGGGTAAGGTGATGGGCACGGCAATGTCAACCTCTCCCACAAAACAGCTCTATAAAATTCAACAGTTGCCCGTTTTCCAGAACCGGATGTACGATACCGCAACTGAAGCCAGGCTCTGCCCCAAGGGCGACATGATGCTGGTTGAAAATCTCGAAACCGGCCTCGTCTACAACGAGGCCTTTGCGCCTCATTTGCTGGAGTATGATAAGCACTACCAGAACGAACAGGCAGTCAGCCCTTTCTTCCGGAAGCACCTTGACTCGGTCGCAGAGATCGTCGAGCGGGCCATCGGGAAAGAGTCGATCATAGAAATCGGCTGCGGCAAGGGGTTCTTTCTGGAGATGCTGGCGGCACGAGGCTTTGACGTTACAGGATTTGACCCGGCCTACGAAGGTTCCGACACAAGAGTGATAAAGCAGTACTTCACCCCGGAGCTCGGCATCCAGGCAAAAGGATTGGTGCTGCGCCATGTGCTTGAGCACATCCAGAACCCGGTCGCATTCCTTTCACGCCTGCGACAGGCAAATGGCGGCTGTGGCAAGATTTATATCGAAGTTCCGTGTTTTGACTGGATTTGTGCACATCGCGCCTGGTTCGATATCTTCTACGAACATGTCAATTATTTCAGGCTCTCGGATTTTCATCGCATGTTCGGGGTCATCCATGAATGCGGCCACCTGTTCGGCGACCAGTATCTCTATGTGGTGGCTGAGCTGTCCAGCCTGCGGGTTCCCAGGCTGGACCCAAATGACAGAGTGAATTTTCCCGAAGACTTTCTCCAAAGTCTCGAAGATAAAGGGAAAAATTCAAATGACAGACAATATGCCATCTGGGGAGGGTCATCAAAGGGGGTTATCTTTGCCCTGTTCAAAGAACGAGTTGGGCAGTCCGTCAATATGGTTATTGATATTAACCCGGCCAAGCAGGGCAAATATCTGCCCGCAACCGGGCTGCGTGTCTATTCTCCGGAGAAAGCTCTACCTTTACTTTCAAAAAATACAACTATTTTGATTATGAATGCAAACTACATGGAAGAAATAAAAAAAATGTCTTTCAATGCATACGTTTACCGCACAATCTGATCGCAAGGAGTTTGATGATAATGTTTTCGTTACTCCCAAAGGCAGTTAAGAAACCTTTGAAGCATCTTAGATACAAGGGAAGAAAAGCTTGGTCACATATGTGGAAGTTAAGATATAAATATAATATTCTTGCTTTCGATAAGGATAAAATAAATAGAGATTTTAAAGAGCAGAAACTTTTTTTTATTTTAGGATCAGGGAGATCTGGTACACAGTTACTCAGCGGATTATTGAATTCGTCAAATTCTGCACTTGTCTTACATGAGCCGCAATTATTCGAGGATAGATTGACAAGAAATGCATCAAGGGAAAATATGTCTTCATCATTAGATTACATAAGTACCTTTAGAAAATTATCAATATATAATTCAATAATTAGAAGCAAAAAATCTGTATATGGTGAAGTGACTGGCACACTACGTTATCATATTTTGGCTATTAAAGAGGTGTTTCCAAGTGCACAACTATTTATACTGGCAAGAGATGGCAGAGATGTTGTTCGCTCAATCATGGGTTATAATTTTTATACAAGTAATTCAGATATTGATGGCGACACATCACCCCTTCCAGGATCGGAATTGAACACAAATTGGATCAATATGAGCCGATTTCAAAAAATATGTTGGCTTTGGGCTGATTCATATAAAGTATTGCTAGATAATATCAATACTGAAAAAATTATACATTTTGAAAAAATTATCAATGACTACGAATATTTTAACAACACAATATTAGCAAAACTTGATATAACTGTTGATAAAAAAACATGGAATAATTTTGTCGAAAAAAAATCAAACAATGCATCAAAGACTTATTCATATCCTCAATGGAAAGAATGGTCACAGGAAGACAGAAATTCCTTTGATTCAATCTGTGGAGATATAATGAAAAAAATAGGCTATGACTACCATTGGGACTAACTAGTTAAACAATTAATAGTTCAGCATAATTATACATATTAAAGGCATATACCAACCAATTAACCTACACATAAAAAATCCACGCATCATGACACAAAGCAAGTTCTTATTATTTAAATATATTGAAATATCATGAAAAAATTAGTTTCTTTTTTTATTGTTGGCGGACAAAGATGTGGCACTTCGTCTCTGAGTTCTTATTTAAGAGATCATCCCACTATTAGCTTTTCAATACCAAAAGAGCCACATTATTTCGCTGAAGATATGCCAGGTATTCGAGTAGTTGATAATTATCCTGATTATCTTCGCTTGTTTTCGCAATGTCACGGCAATGAAACTGTTGCAGGTGAAGGTTCGACAGCATACCTCCAATCCAGATGTGCGATAAAAAACATATATGAATATAATAAAGATGCTAAAATAATTGTCATGCTCAGGAATCCAGTGGATATGATTTACTCACTGCATTCACACCTGCTTTTCCGGGGATTTGAGGATGAAATTGATTTTTTAACCGCCTGGAATTTGCAGCAGCAAAGGGCCAATGGGAAATATCTCCCCAAAGATCCAAGATTACATGCCTGCCTTCAATATAAGTATGTGGGCAGCTATGCCGTTCATGTTGCACGCCTTCTGCAAATATTTCCACGCAACCAGATTAAATTTATTTTATTTGAGGATTTTGCCGCTTCACCGAAATCCATCTATGAGGACACGCTTATTTTTCTCGGTTTAGGCCCAGATGGGAGGAGCAATTTTAAAACTGTTAACGACCACAGGTCGTTACGGTTTGAACATTCTGCTCAATTGATAAGACGGGTAATGCCATGGTCTTTGCGGCAACCATTGCAGAAATTTATCCGACACAAGGGGTGCAGTAAATTATTTCATCTTTTTTTGAGCAAATCAGGTAAACGTAATAGATTGCCGGATGAAACACGGCAAATGCTCAAAAAAGAGTTTTCAGATGATATTGCCCGGCTGTCAATTCTGATAGACCGCGACTTGAACGCATGGATATAGGTATACCATCATGTCAAAACAACCATTTATCACGATTGTCATTCCGACGCGGAACAGACCGGAATTAGCGCTGATTGCTGCCGAGAGTGCCCGGCATGATCAGTCAGCTGATATGCAGATAATAGTTTCAGATAATTCGGACATCGATTTGAAGGAAAAGCTGAAAAAGTCGATAGAGGATTTAGACGACAATCGCATCAACTACATTTCCCCCGCTCATGTCATGTCCATGGCCGAGCATTGGGAATGGGCAGTGGCCCAGGCCCAGGGCGAGTATGTGGCGGTATTAAGTGATCGATCGGTATTCAAAAAAAATTCTCTGGGATTCATTCGGGATATATTACGAGAAAAGAAAGTAAATGTATTATCATATATCTGGGACTCTTTAGGAGGAACTGCTCCACCATATATCTACACTCAGCGTTCATATACCAATAAAGTATATAAATTCGAATCAAAATATTTCATTAAACTAGCATCTCGCGCAATTGTCACACATGCCTATCCACGTATGTTAAATTGTTTTGTTAGCAATAAATTATTGAAAGATATTCGCAAAGAAGTTGGTCAAATATCTGCATCACTTGCTCCTGATTATGCGTTTTGTTTTAGAATACTTGATTCAACCAAGGAAATATATTTCTATGATTATCCTGCATTTATTGTACACGGTGACTCAGTCAGTAATGGCTTTAACTATTCAAGAAATACTGGAAGCGAAACTGTAAAGGATTTCTTTTCCTTGGCTGAGAAAAATATTGAAAAATTTGCTCCTATACATTCACCATTATCCCATGTTCCTTTTAATGTAGAAATGCTTGAATATAACTATGCAATGAAAAACCAAAAAAGTGGCCATTTTACACCTCTTAATAATCAAGAGTTCTATATTCGCTCGTTTGCTAAAGCATCAAAGTTATCAAGTGATGGAGTAGACATGACTCAAGTGTTTAATTTATTAGACAACTATGCAGCAGCGAATAATCTTTCAAAATTGAGATATGTTAATAAAAAAATAACAAAATATAGATCAAAGATATTCCATCTTCTGAAAAATACAGCATTTATTACATTGGACAACCTAGCTGAATCACAAAGAACATTTGTTGCGGATATTTTTAATATAAAAAAAGCTGTAAAATTTTTTAGCATAGATGAAGCAATTTTATATGAACAAAACCACCCCAAGAAGACCGCTGACAGATTGGACAGGAAAAGCTTGTTTTTGTTGTAAAATAAGGCTTTTTGTTTACACCTAGCTAGTAATTTGTTGAAATTGGAGTGTGGAGGTGAATTTCAAACCCTAGGCAGACTCTGATAAACCATACAATCAAGAGACAATCCAAAAACCACCTGAATCGTGGCTTTGGGTTTGGAGAATCACACCCCCTCCTCCATTTCAGACAAACAAGAAAAATGGAGAAGTTCACGAATTCACGAATGAGCACATCAGGAACTCTCATTGAACTTTAAGACTTAACTACCTCATGCTACCCATTTTCCCCTTCAAGGTGGTCAAGGTATTGATTTTGCTTAAATTAACACGAAACGCCGAGAATCCTAATGTTTCAATAAATCCCAACCCTAATTGAGACTTATTTGAATATCGATGTTACTACAAAATTTAGCAGGCGGAACTATTCTTTTCTCTATTTTCTTAGCAATTTGGTCAGGCATCATATGCGTTAAACATAAAGAAATTGGCGATATAGGATTTTTATTTATTATTTTTTTTATTATTAGATTTACTATTGCACTATTGAATTGTATTTATCAATTTTTACCACTCCAAATGGATGCTCTACTGTATCATAGCACAGCATGCAGCATTGCTGACATGATAAATAGCAACAATATATCATTGATTTATTCATCTATCACTTCATTTAATATAGTAGAACCTGGGTACACTATAATATTAGGATTTTTTTATTTTGTATTCGGCAAGCAACCATTAGTTGGATTTGTATTAAACACTTTCATTTTTTCACTAACAGCGTATAACATATATAGAATCGGAGCCATTTGTTTTGGAAAAAAATACGGAAAATTAGCATCAATATTTATGCTAATTCTTCCATATTCATTTTTACATAGTACATATTTGTACAGGGATCCTTTCGTCAATTATTTATTGTCTGAGCTTTTTTACCTATTTTTACTATTAACATCAAATAATAAATTTTCTTATTCTAAAATATTATTATTTTTTCTGGTGTTTATTTTATGCGGCATATTGAGAAGAGAAAACATGCTGTTATTATTTTTTATTACACTTTTTTTTATGTTCAGAAAAATTATACACAACAAGAATATTTATATAAGTTTAGGTATTTTTTTATTAGCTTTGTTTATGATAGGAATTGTGACTAATTTATTAATTAATAACCCAAGCAATTGGCTATTTAATAATTTTATTAAATTATCAGACATGGAAGTGATTCAACATAGAGTAGATAAATTTGAAAATGTTAAATCTGGATATTTGGTTAATCAAAAAATAAATTCTTTTTTTGATATTATTAGATTTGCACCAATAAGATCTTTTTATTTTTTGTTTACACCGTTTCCTTGGAATATTTTTAAAATCTCGCAATATGTGTCATTTATTGAATCAGTAATGATTGGTGCAATGCTTTTATTCCTACCCGAAGCGCTTATTGCGATTAAAAGAAAAAGAATTGAATTTTATTATGCAGTGTTGTTGTTCCTTTTTTTGGGCATAGTAGGTTCAGGGCTTATTCAATCAAACTCTGCAGGTGCTCAAAGACACAGAACACAATTTACCTGGCTTATTGTAGCTGTTTGTTTCCCGTATTTTCACCAAAGATACTTGAGCCGAATAAAGTTTTCAGGTGATATAGCCAGAACATATATCAATTCTTGCACAAAGAATTCAACAATTTTTCTTGTATTTCTAGTTGGATGGTTCTTGTTTCAACAGGGGAATGCTTATGGCAAATTATTGAAAATTGGTGACAGTAACACTGATTCTCTCATAATTTCATTTCCAAATGACCCATTAGTATCAAAATATGTCACTAAATTTGGTTCAGAAATTAACACTTTCTCTAAAAAAATAAAAATAATTCCAAATAGCAACAATAGCAATGAAAACGTAATCGTTATTTCTGATAAATATAATGAATTTCATGATAATTTCCCTGATGAAGAAAAAATACATGATGATGGTTTTTTATTAGACATTAAAAATGGTAAAATTCAAATTATATCAAAATGTAAAATAGGGCTTATTTTTGGATTAAAAGAAATTTTAGAAATTTCTGGATTTCGTTATTACATGCCAGGGAAATATGGCACAGTAGTTCCAAAGAATATTATTGTTTTAAATAATACACATTTTATATCAAATCCTCGTTTTATTTATCGTAGTATAGGAAAAGATGAATGGTCTTTTTTTGCTTATCGCTCAAATGTTAACATTGATAACAAAGGTGAGTATGGATATTTGATGTATGGATATTTTCATACTTTTAATAGCATTATGCCTATGCGAAAGTATTTTAAATACAAAAATTTTTATGACAACGGAAATTTTTCCTTTACAAAATCAAACAGAAATCAGCAGTTAAATATAGACAATCCTGAAGTTATTATTGAAGTTGCAAAAAACCTAGTCTCGATTTCTCATACCAAAAATTACAAGATACTCACTCTTGGTCCTAACGACGGTAGGAATTTTGATATGAAAAAAATTCTCCCTCAAATTAGCAATTTTCGGAATCCCATTGACCAAAAATTATCAAGCAGAATTTTAAAATTTTACCAAGCAGTCAATCGGGAATACCACAAAAATGGCGGACGGATTCCTATCAGAATTGCTGCATACGATCTATATACCGCTCCTCCTGATAATGCGCCAACGACACTAGAGCAAGGACTTATCCCTTTTGTGGCCCATTTCGATCAATATTGTCAAAACCATAGTCTCACCAATAAGTCGTGCAAGAAGAATCTACGATTCTGTGAAATTATAAATAAATGGGGTTCGATGAGCAACGCAATGTTCATCTATGAATATCTCTACAAAGTTAATTGGCTCGATTTGCCATGGCCTGTTTATGTCTTTTCGCAGGAAAATGTCTCTTTCTATTCATCAAACCATGCTATTGGCTTTCATTCACAATACTCGTCGAATAATATTTTTACAAATATGCTTAACTATTACTTGACATCAAAGGCTCTCTGGTCAAGCAATTTCTACTATTCAACTGAATATAATGATTTTTTTATTTCTTTTTATGAAGATCAAGCTGAATGGATGAAAAAAGCATATCAAATACTAGAAAATGGATTTACAGATTACAATGGACATATACCAGGAAATGCAAGAATTAATTTTAAATCAATTTATTCAAAAAAAAATTTATTGGAAGCATTGAATATTGTCGAAAATTCTTATAACAAATCGTCAGATCCTACAATAAAGAGCAGGATTGATATGATGCGTATTTCTATCCAATATTCTTTAGCCATATTGGATATTTTAGTAAATGGATGTTCTGATGACCGCATGCTCAATATTGCCAAACCAATAGAAAAAGCTGAATCGAACAACTACCCTCTTTTCAATACAAAAAAATTATTTACTTCCTATCATTTTGGCAAAATAATGAATTTACCAAAATTTTTATCTATCTACAATAAATTAAAATACAGCAATTAACCTGTTATTTCATAATATGAACTATACAACACAAAAAATTATGCTTTCCAAGCCATCAATTTTTGTAATTTTTTCTAGCGAAATAAAATACAAAAATAAAGCTCATTATCAGCGAATTTTGACTTTTACAAAAAAATTTGATGTATCCATCATCCTAAGGGGTGGGAAATTTACAGATCCTGAATTGTTATTGAAAATTAAAAATTTATTTAGATCTCCTTTCGTTGGCAGTCAATATAAATCAGGAGTTTATTTACGTAATGTAGGAATTGTTCAATTAGTAAATTATTTTATTTATTTGATTTATGTTTTCTTTATTCTTTCAATTAAAGCTAAACACAAAAAGCTTTTAGTATATACATTCCCAGGTCCACACACTTTTTTTGTTTATCTTGCAAAAAAGATATTTGGCAATATTGTTTGGGTCGCTGATATTTATGATCACCCAATGAATCTTATTGTAACAAAATTTAGCTTTAAATGGTTCCTATCGAAAATAAAAGGATTTTTTGATTCCATCGCTCTTAAAGAAGTAGATTACGCTTTTATTACTCTTGTTGAAGGGTCTCTTGATGCCTACAATATCCCTAAAACCAAATCTCTATTCTTGACAAACGGAGTTAATCTTTCACTTTTCGACCCTACAAAATATGAATGTGATAAAAGTATTTTCTTTGAGCTAATTTTTATTGGATTCATACTAAAAGAGAATGGGATCCCAACGCTATTGCAGTCAGTAAAACTTTTGAAGGATGAAATTCCAAATATCAGACTCAATTTGGTAGGCTTTACCAGCAAACAGGATAATGATTGGCTATTACACGAAATTGAGAAGTTGGGGATTGCAAAATATGTGCATTATTGGGGTGTTATCGATTCAAATGAGGTTCCGTCCTTTCTCAGTCGGATGGATGTGTGCCTCATCCCTTTTTATCAAGTTCTGGGCAAGGACGAGACTTTCCCAGTCAAACTATTTGAATATCTTTCAATGGGAAAAGCGATTGTTGCTTCCAGGCTTTCCGGTATTTCATTGATTGTAAAACATGAAGAAAGCGCATTGCTTGTTAAGCCTGGAGATTCAGAAGAAATGGCTGCATCAATTTTACGATTAAAAAATGATATTTTATTAAGAAGAAGACTAGAAGAAAATTCTATTGAAATTTCAAAAAAATATGATTGGAGCATAATTAATGATAAAATAATTTTCAAATTATATGATTTACTAAATTATAGAAATAGTGATAATTAGGTAAAATTTCATGCAACCAAAAAATATTTATAGCGATGGTCGTTATTTTTCTCGAAACCGTGATTGGCATTTGAGTGATTCTGCGACAAAGGTAAAGTGGATTAAAAGGATACTACCTGATGAAGTTAAAAGTTCGACAATGGAGGTTTTGGAGATTGGTTGTGGAAGAGGGGCTGTTTTAGCTGGTCTACGGGATGTTTTCCCGTCAAGTTGCAAATTCACTGGCATGGATATTTCGGCTGAGGCTATTTCTTATGCGCGTGAACATTATCAGGGCCTCCAATTTCTTTGTTGTGACGTTGCCTCCATGCAATTGAATCAACACTATGACATCGTGTTCTGTATCGATCTTTTGGAACACCTATATTTTCAAAGGCAGTTCCTTGAGAAAGTTCGCCAAATTTCCCGCTATAGCGTGTTTCACGTTCCCCTTGGGAATAATCTAAAAAACAAGCTTTTTGACCGCTGGAAGCAACAGATTACCAAATATGGGCATATACAATTTTATGATACAGGCTCTCTAATTACAGCATTTGCAGACGCCGGACTTGCGATTCGTGATTATCAATATACATTCGGCCTCGAATATCCTAAGTACAGAAAAATTTACCCTTTTACTAGTTGGTTATTTAGGCTTTCACCCTACGTTATCTCACAGACTGTCGGTTTAGTTTCCCTCATGCTGCTTACTGAGTCAGTTGAGAATCTTTAGGTTAAAATCTGAACTTTCTGAGTTTTAATGAATTTGTTAGAATAGAGTTTTGAATAATTGTCGACCAGTAATCCAACACCAAAACTCCTATATGGAAATCCAGCATCAAAAAAAGCTAGAGAATGGTAACGAAAGGATGCCACTAATATCGGTAGTGCTATCCGTTTACAATGGTGAGGAGACGCTGCAAAAAGCGTTGGATAGCATTTGGGGGCAGACAATCTCCGATTTCGAGCTTATTGTTGTCAATGATGGATCGACTGATAGAACGCCTCTAATTTTGTCACAAATCCGCGACCCGCGTCTTCGTGTTGTTCACCAAGCAAATTCAGGTCTGGCTCCGTCGCTCAACGCGGCAATTCGATTATCCCGGGGGCGCTATATCGCACGTATAGATGCTGACGACGAGGCTATGCCTGAAAGATTTGCTTTTCAGGTAGACTTCCTTGACCGAAATCCCAATGTTGCTGTTGTTGGATGCGACGTCGTCATGGTCTACCCTGATGGGAAAAATCGCATAAGACGACGGCCTAAAACACCACAATCTATTAGAAAAAACATAATCAGAATCAATCCAATTGTGCACAGTTCTGCCATGATCAGACGTGATATATTAAATGAAATTGGCTTGTATGACGAGTCTAAGGACGGCGCAAAACAAACTTTAGTTGAAGATTATGATTTGTGGGCTCGTATTATAGCAGCAGGCTATGACTTGGCCAACCTTGATGCCGTGTTGATGAAGTACCATGTGCTTGATGGGTCTATTTTGCGAAAAAAAGGTGTTGCCCGGAGGCTAAGACAGCAGGTGTTGTCAAGATTGGAAATAATAAAAATCTTAGGTCTTCCTTTTTCCGCTTACATGGATATCCCACTTGTCGTTATCGTAAGTCTGTTACAGTTCAGTGGATTACGAATTGATAAAATATTTAATTTTTTAGCGAGAGGTAAAGAATCGAAAAAATTTACACCAGCCAAATAAAATTTTCCTTTTGTTCGCCTTCCAAAAGGCGAAACACAATCCCCTTTTACGGCGGGGATTTTCTCACCTGAGGCTTGGTAAAAAAACGGCCAACAGATTTATTCTCCCTGTTGGCCGCCCTTGTGACTTCGTCGGATCGAAGCCACCTATTACCGCTTTCTAACTATTGGAACATCACCAGTCTGCCCGAAGGAGTAAATTCTATCAGTCGGTGTTCCGTCCCAAGCACCATTGCCATTCATGTCAAGATACCATTTCCCGTTCCGATAGACCCCGATTTCAGTAATCCCGTCAGCATTCCAGTCACCCGCTATCGCTATGTCTGTTGACAGGCCATATGAGTAAATTCTGTCAGTCGGTGTTCCGTCCCAAGTACCGTTGCCATTCATGTCAAGATACCATTTTCCGTTCCGATAGACTCCTATTTCAGCAATTCCGTCCCCGTTCCAATCGCCCGTTATAGCTATGTCTGTTGCAAGGCCAAAGGTATAAATTCTGTCAGTCGCTGTTCCGTCCCAAATACCGTTGCCATTCATGTCAAGATACCATTTTCCGCTCCGATAGACCCCGATTTCAGTAATTCCGTCCCCGTTCCAATCGCCCGTTATAGCTATGTCTGTTGCAAGGCCAAAGGTATAAATTCTGTCAGTCGCTGTTCCGTCCCAAATACCGTTGTCATTCATGTCAAGATACCATTTCCCGGTCCGATAGACCCCGATTTCAGTAATTCCGTCCCCGTTCCAATCGCCCGTTATAGCTATGTCTGTTGTCAGACCAAAACTAAACTGGGTATCTACCGTTTGCCCGTCCCAGGTATTATTAGCATTACTATCCAGATACCACTTACCTCCATAAAAAACTCCTATCAAATCCGCAACATGCACATTGACAGCAAACACACGATACTGGTAGATATTCCCATCAACTACCGAGGTATCACTGTAACCGGTAGCGTCGAAGGATGCATCGGCAAGAAAAGTATAAGCTCCGCCATTGGTTGAGCGCATAATCCGGAAGACCATCTCATTGGCAGGTTCGCCAAGATTAGCTGCATCGATAAAAGGAGCCGGATTCTCCCAGGAAAGGTCAACCTGGTTGAGGCCATTCAGGGATGCGGTTACGAGCCATTCTCCATTTTCAAAAATGGTATTGCCATTTCCATCATAGATACCCGTTTCTACCGGTGCGGCAATGATAGCCGCAAAATCGTCGTAAGAAACATACTGAGGATTATAATCAATCCCGGCCCGGGAAAGTTCATTGGCAAAAAGCCTGAGATGATTGCGCGCACTTTTCAATAAGTTCTGATAGATAAGACGAATTTCAAGATTATCAGTCTGAGTCAGAACAATCTGCAGATTATCAATAATCATATCTTCAATCGCAGCCCCCTGACCGAATGCTTCAACTGCCGACACATTGCCTGCATCCAGCAGAAGGTCAAAAAGGTTTTGTGCCTCTTGGTCTGTAAATAATCCGGGAATATCCTGGGGAACGGGAATCCCGAATTTCCCGAGCAGGATATGAAGGAAATCCATGTGATACCGAGCGTCGCTCAGCAAATTCTCATAAATCCGTGAAGGCCAGATTTCGTTAAATGCCTGATATAAGTCCCGGGAAATCTTCTGATCTTGCCATGCTTTAAGAAGAGCTGTTTCTTCAACTGCGCTGATGTCTTCCTGGGGAAATCCATCGGTCAAAAACAGAAAAACCGCTTCGGTATCGTTAACCTCCGCGGAAATATCAACGGCAACCTCATCCGAGTAATCACTTTCCAGCCCATCAACATCATACGCTGTTGCAGCAAAATAATATAAAGTGGTTTCCGCTGGGAAAACCGTCAGCGTACATGTCACTTTGTCATCAGCAATTGTTGGATTACCCACATCAATCGACATGGTATAGGCGCGCGGTGCCGTACCATAGTAAATTTTGTAGCCGGCAAGATTCGCATCGGAATTCGGGGTCCAGGCAAAACTCAATTCCGCGGCCTGTAATGGGTTTGAAAACAGAAAAAAAAGAAACAGGGGAAAAAGGAAGATACGGACGAAGAAGGAAAAAGATTTTTGCATTGTTGCACCTTTTTTGATCCCAGAAGATCAGAAAAGATGCTGATCTTACCAGGTAACCTCGCTACCATATTTCTTTAATTTCAGAAACTTAGGCCGATGGCTTTGCGTCCCACTCTTTCAAATGGTTTGCCATTTTCAAGTAAAATTTACCGATTTACGACTAGCTTAAAAGCAATATTTGTTCCATTACCGGCGTTAATGCATATTAAAATTTACCAAGTCAATTTATTCGCGGTTTCAAGCTGAGCAATTGAATTTTTAAGACATTTTTTAATTGTGATTTTACAGAATAAAGAACGTGATAATAAAAAAAATAGCCAAATCAAAAAAAAATTTAATCATTATAAACCTGCAGTTAAATCATATTAACCGATAAAGCATACGATTCAACCCTTGTGGACTCTTGAACAATTGATGTTGATCCATTTTCAAGCATGGCTGCATTATAAAAAAACGGGCAACGGGGAAAGACATGCTCTCCCTGTTGCCCGTTCCGTTAAGTTTTTTTGGTTACGGTGTCTTTTCAACACCATTACTATGGATAGGCCCCATAAAATGAGCTTAAAACACAACGTCCATTGGGCCTAGCAATATCACCACTTTCCGGAAATCGGAATATCAGCAGCTCTTCCAAAGGTATAACTCACGTCAGCTCCATTGTTCCAAGTACCGTTGCCATTCATATCAAGATACCATTTTCCGTTCTGGTAGACGCCTATTTCCGTAATTCCGTCACCGTTCCAGTCACCCGATATCGGTTTGTCTGTTGCCAGGCCAAAATTGTAACTTCTGTCAGTCGGTGTCCGGTCCCAAGCACCATTACCATTCATGTCAAGATACCATTTTCCGTTCTGGTAGACGCCTATTTCCGTAAATCCGTCACCGTTCCAGTCGCCCGATACCGGTTTGTCTGTTGCCAGGCCGAAGGTATAGATCCTGTCAGTCGGTGTTCCATCCCAGGTACCGTTGCCATTCATGTCAAGATACCATTTTCCGTTCTGGTAGACGCCTATTTCAGTAATTCCGTCACCGTTCCAGTCGCCCGATACCGGTTTGTCTGTTGCCAGGCCGAAGGTATAGATTCTGTCAGTCGGTGTTCCATCCCAGGTACCGTTGCCATTCATGTCAAGATAAAAGGAACCGTTACGATAGAAGCCAATTTTCGTGACTCCATCCCCGTTCCAGTCACCTGCAATCGGGATATCCGTCGCAAGTCCGAAAGTCGTTGATGTGTCATAAATCTTCTCCCAGCGGCCGCTGCCATTGCTGTCAAAAAACCATGTCCCTTCTCGGAAAACTCCAAGCAAATCCATTGGCAGTGGAGAATTACCGGCCGCAGTGACAGCAACTACCCGATACTCATAAGTATTGCCGGCAAGTGCCGTAGTGTCACTGTAGCTGGTCGCATTGGCCAGTGCATCGGCCAGGAAACCGAAAGCTCCGTTATTGGTGGCACGTTCGATCCGGAATTTGATCTCATTGGCATGATTGCCAAGGGTGGCCGGATCGGCGACAGGAGTCGGGTCCGTCCAGGCGAGATCAATCTGGTTCGGCCCATTCGGCGTTGCCGTTACGTTGGTAACAGCAGGCGGACGCAGTTCAGCAAACTGGAAGCTGATCGGCCGCATCATGTCGTTTTCTTCATGGCTGAGGATATGGCAGTGCCATACATACTCCCAGTCGAGGTTAAACATACGGTTGAGGTTAGGTTCGAGCCAGGCCTCCCCGGTGACCGGATCAACCAGAGACAATGCGGTTGCGTCACCGATCGGTTTTGCCGGATTCAGCGGCCGGATGCTCTCCGGGACACCAAAGTTCATTTTCGGGGTTACCGGCTTCAAGGCAACGATCGTGTCTTCCAGCGGGCTGATACGGACCGTGTCCTTCCAGCCGAGTTCGGTGGGGTCAGGCAGCCGCATGAAGCCGTCCCAGCCGACCCGGTTAAGCACCTGAACATCGAAAAGATGAAAGTGAACCGGATGGGTATCAACGCCGTTATGGGTGATCTTCCAGACCTGGACGCCCTCCTCGGCCACTACCTCGGATGGCGGATCGCTGTAGGACTGGAGTATAAAATTCACTCGCCCGGCCACGGGAGTTTGCAAAGTAAGGCCCAATCCAGCCCTCATCCGGCCGAATTCATCAAAGGTCTCACCCTGCTCGTCCTGGATAGCCTTCTTTTCCATCGTCACGGTCTGAATGGCAGCTGCCGTCGGATTGTAGAAACTGATAGCAGTGTCATTAATACGGGCAATACCCCAGTTGGGATACACGGCCGGGAAAGTCGTGTTGTAATTTGAGTTGTAGGCGCTGAAATCCGTGCCATCGAACAGGAATGCCTCATACAATGCAGGATCACCGGTCGGGTTCATATTTCCCTGGCCGACAATGATCGGATCCTGTGCATCGCGGAAAACACCGGGGGACACACCATCGGCCGGATCAAAGGCCTCGGTCAGGTTGGCCATGTTGAAAGCAGTACCTGCCCCGGCTGCGACCTTGATCTGCATGATGGTGCGGGTATTCGGTCCGAAGCCGATCGGCGTGGTATCTGCACCACCCATTTCGCGGTTATCCGGAGCGTCGGTGTAATAATCATAATGGGGATCGAGCGCCGGCCAAGGAGCCGGAGCGTCGTTGTAAAGAATAAGGGTCTTGCCGGCATAGGCGGAAAAATCAACGATGACATCGGCGCGTTCAGCCGGACCGACGATCAGGGAACCGCCGTTGACGTTACCGGCGTTGAAGGTGGTGACATCATTGTTCCAGGTGACCGGATTATTGGGAAGCACCACCGGCTGCGGCAGGAAACCGCCTTCGGTGCCGATCATGATCCAGCTCGGTCCAACCCAGCTCCAGTCAGGGACACCACCGGGGCGACCGTCTTCAGGCCAGGTCGGCGGTTTGGGCACGACAACTCCTCCAGGCGGGGCTGTACTGACAGCATCCGGACTGGCGGAAACCATCCGCACTTCGGTCTCTGCGGCGCAGGTGTTGGCAAAAAGATTATCGTAACCAGGGGCGGCGAAATCCGCGCACACCGGTGGATTCTCCGGGGTATTGACCGGTACCGGAGGGTTGTTGTCCGCAATATACATCTGCAGATTAAAGAACCGGTCATGGGCCGCATTGAGAATTCTGAAACGATAGGGCTTGGGATCGACATTCATAACCGGGTAAGCCGTGCCGTTGACTGTCGGGGTATCCATGAACGCTTCCGCACCCCACGAAGGGTTGGGCGAACTGGGTATCTCCGGCGCCTGACAGAATCCGCCAAAGCTGCCCGGCGTGGCAGGATTATTAGGATCACAGGCCGGGTCGTAGTACGGATTCGGGATCGGCTGGAAAAAGTTATTGGTGGCCGGCCAGAAATACGGGCCGAACGCCCAGCGGCCCATGGGGGCAATACCGCTGAAGTCAAAGGGATTCTGGGCGGGCATGTAAACATGGGGCCACCAGAGATCGCCTTCGACGGGTGTCATCGCCGCACCGGGAGTTCCGTCCCAGGGTTGCGTGCCCCAGGCCCAGGTCGGGTCGGTGGCGGCAATGGTACTGGCGTCCACCCAGGTTTTGTCCTGGATTACCAGGGGGATCTCGTCGGCAGGATTGAGTCCGGGAATAATGCCGGCGGCAATCAGGGCCTGCTCGGTGGTATCACGGATCAGGTAGCCGGCGGCCTCGCCGACATAGACGTTAAGCCGGGTGATGCCCCAGGCATGATCGTGGTAGAACAGCATCCGCGCACTCTGCTGGTTGGTCCAGTAGTAGGTCTGCGCGCCCGGGCCGGGATCCGGCATATCGGGAACGTTCTCAACGCTTACGCCGGTCGGGTAATCGGTCACCTCGCCTGCCGGCGTGATCCACTGATGGGGCGTGCCGTCGCTGATCCAGGGGGTGCGCCCGCCATGCAGATGAAGCTCGCCGCGGTTCTGGGTGAAATCGCCGGTAGTCAGCGCGGTCGTTTCTTTGGTCACCGGATCATAATCGACCTCAAAGGGTCCGGCGCCCATGATCGATGTATCGACCGGGACAAAAAGATTACCGCCGGCTCCGGTGGGAAGACTGTTGATGAATTTGACGCGGACCGGCCGGTCCCTCTGGGCAACAATGACGGGGCCGAGATAATGCGGCTCCGCCTGCGCAGATACCGTGTTGTCGGCGGATGTACAAGGATTGGCAAGATTCAGCGAGGGATCGGTGCAACCACCCGAGGTATCCGTGCCCAGATTGACCTGCATATACCCCCGCAAAGTAGTGCCGTTGGGGGCGGCAGGCAGGTCGGAATGCATCTGCTCCCTGAATTCCAGCAACTCGATTTCATAATAATCGGAGCCGGGGTAGGTGGTGATATCGGGCACGGCCACCGGGATATACTGTCCCAGGTTGTTGGCATTCCCAGCTCCCAGCCCCGGCAGGGTATCGATGAATTTTCGCAGGGGCGGGCTGTACGCCCAGTTCGGGTTGGTCAGATAATCCGGAATGCTGCCGGGTCCGATGACGTAGCCCGGAGCCGCGGGTGTTACATAATCATCGAGATAACTCGGATCCATGTACTGGATCTGGGTAGGATCGGCAGTCAAAACAGCGGGATTGCTCGGGCTGAGATATGCCCCTGCCGTGCCTGCCCCCCATAGCCAGGCCAGAACCGGCAATGAACCGGTCAGGAAATAATTTAAATTTCTTTTTTTCATAATAGTCCCTCCTGATTAAACACAAATCGTGTAAATCCCCTTAAGTATAATTTCATTTCATTATGCGCAGCCTTCGCCAGCATGCGGAAGAACCCCTTTTTTCTTCGCAACTGCCGAGTCAGCCCGCGGGATTATTGCTCTGGTTGCTGCTCGCCGGTGTTGCCCGGCCCCAATTTCTTGATCGTTTCGGCCCTCACCTTCAGCATCTCATCACGCCGGAGGCGCGCCTCTTCCCGCTTGTTCACCAGGTCCAGCTGTGCTTGCGAAACCGCCGTTTTGTCCCGAGGCGCCTGAGGCGCCTGCGGCGCAACAGCGGGCTGAACTTGAGACACCGCGGGGTCATGCAGAGGCCCGGTCTTGGCCGTATCCGGCTTGGGCTGATCCGCCACCGTCACTTCGGTTTGGGGCGCCAAGCGAGAAACAGAGGACCTTTTCTCCACGACCATGACCAGGGCGGTAAGCAGCAGCAAGAAAAGAATTCCACCCACCAGCAATTTCATCTGTTTTGTCATTTTGCAACCTTTTGCTTATGAGCCTCCTGCAAAATGAACATCTACTCCGATCGGCTAAAAATAACCTGCGAGGCCATCCTTGTGAAATCGTCCTGGGCGTAGCACTGCTACCTTTCCGGGCGATTTCACAACTCATCCTTGCACAGAATATTTTTCTCTCGATCTCGCTACAACGTTCATTTTGCATGAGGCTCTTATGTAAAAGTTGAGAGGTTAACAGGAATACTGCAGTTACCCCTGCAACCAATCGACCATTGAACTATTTTCCCAATTTAACAACTTTCAGCTTACGTGTCTCACGGGCCGGTCCGAACATGCCCGCTTCATCCGCCGGCGGCCTTCTCACTTGGACATATAAAGATCGTTCACCTTGACCTGGTATTCGTCGCCGACACATATGCACTTCCCGTCAAGGAAAGGATTGTTCAGATTAACCAGCAATTGCTGGTTGCCGGCAATCTTAATCAACCGCCAACCGCCGGGGGCCACATAGTTGAGATAGTCCACAGACAGGGCATTGCATCGCGTGCCGCAGAGCGACTGGCCGATGTCAAGATCGCCGCCGGACGGCCCCGGTTCATAACGATATTCACTGACGATGAAAACCTTTACCATTTCATCCTCAGCGGCAGGCGCATCCTCCGCCGCTGCTGTACAAAGCGGCGCAAAAATGGAAACAAGTAAAAAAAACAGCCAGCTCTTTTTCATTTTGCGTTCCTCATTCTTTTTATCTGGCTCATTACCGAGTGACCCACTCACTGCGGCGTTCCAACTGCGGGGTCTCCCCCTTGCCAAGCTGGACGACAAAGCACCCTTTGGATGCATAGCGCTGGCCGGGGCCAAAACCGACCCTCTCGTAAAGCGGATAATACTCATCCGGCATCATTCCGATGACATCGAAGAAATAATCGCGATAGTATTCCCCGCGCATATCCATCAGTGCCTTGCCCATCAGCTCATTGGTGATATATGACTGCCTGATGATTTTCGGATCATAGGCGTCGGCTGATTTCCCGGCCAGAACTTTCCTGGCCGATATATCGAAGCGGACATCATCCTGGGGCAACCGGTAGGGATAGGTGAAATAGAGCAGTTCGCGCAGCGGCTCGGGGACTGTCCACAGGGATTCCCCTACATAGGTGCCGGAAGCGAGAATGATCCCGGGGCGGTCCGCATTGCCGGGCAACCCGTCAAAGGCCTCCAGGGCTGCCGCATCGTCCCAGACGATCAGCGCCGCTGGTTTCAGTTCAGTAACTATCTGTTGCAGCCTTTGCTGGGAGAATTGTTCTCCCTCTTTGAGAATGATGTCGATAGCAGGTGGGTGGCCCGTCTCCGCCCAGGTATGACGAAAACCCTCGGCAAGGGCATTCCCCTTGCGGCTGGCGCGGCTGACCTGAACGATCGCCTTCCCTGCGAACAGGTCGTACATGCCGTGCAGGTAGCTGGCCGCTGTCTCCCCTTCCTGGCGCACCCCATGGGAAAAGTAGAGGGTATACCAATCATGGTCACTGATCACCGGATAGTCGACGATCGGTAAAATATTGGGAATCTTGTTCTCTTCACAGAAACGATGGACCGGTTCCCAGTCGCCGTCAGAGATTCCGCCAAGCAAGGCAAACACCGGTTCAGCTTGATAGTATGCATCGAGCTGGGCGCGCCAAGTGGAGGATGGCCCTGTCAGAACCCACTGGGCCAAAGAGAATCTTTTCTGCAACAGGTCCGGCCCCAGCATGTTATAACCCATGCGCGCCACGCGGTCATTGGCGCTGGAGGCGGTCGCCAGGCTGTTTTTACGGGCCACACCGAACTCCAGGGGGGCAAGCATCGACTTAACGGCGACCGGGTCCGTTCCTTCGACAATCACGGTGGCAAATTTTATCTCAGCCTCGCTGATCCCCGGGGAGTGCTCATCCGAGAGACCTTTCAGGTAGGCAATGAGAATCTCCATGTCCGGATCGTCAAGATCGTAAACAGGCATAACCCTGGTCACGGAGCGACCGGTGGGGTCATTGCCGCCTGTAATAAGTTCCGCCAGGGTTTCGTCTGTATAGGCCGGCCGAGCCGGAAAATACACGGCGTAATTGTGAAAGGACGGGACATGCTCATAACCTTTTATATAAGATTCACGCGGCTGGTAGAGGAGCCGGCCATTGGTCGGGGGCGTGGATACCTGCCCTTCGATGGATCCGATCCCGCTGCGAAGATGGCAGCTGACACAGGTAAAGGAGGTTCCCGAAACCGGGACATCGCCGTTGACAAAGGCCTGCATCGGCTCACCTGAGGGAAGAATGCCCTCGCGGTACATCCTTTCCCCGAGCCTTTGTATTTCCTCGGCTGACAGGGTCGGTTCGTCCGGCGCGCCATAGGAGTTGGGTGCCCCGGCAACAAGGAACAGAGCCACGAGATGCACAATGGCCGCCTTTGTCATGCAGGTCGAAAAAAATTGTCTGGAAAACATCATTTTGCCCCCGTTTTCTGAAGTTCATTCATAAGATCACTGCTGCTCATAAGTCCGTAAAGCCTGATCCATTTACCGTCTTCCTGCGAACGGATAAAACTCAACGGCTGATGATCCATTTTACTGCGGAAATATGCATTAAAGGCATTCATCACCTGGTCGATGTCCTTGCGGCTTCCGGTCAGAAAGTGCCAGCCGGGTTGCGCCTGATAACGTTCCAGGTACTCCTTCATGGCCCTGGGCGTATCATTTTCCGGGTCAATGGTGATCGAAACCAGGCGGACCTTTTCGGTCTCCGGGCCGAATTTTCGCTGCACATTGGCAAAACCCGCAGAAAGAACCGGACAGATGGTGGTACAGGTGGCGTATATAAAATCGACAATAACCGGCTGATCAGTTTCCAGCAGGGATTTGAGACGTACTTTCTCACCCCGGGAGTCAACGAGGACAACATCGGGAATGGCAACACTCTCTATCGAACGCTTATATTCTGCAGCGCCCGCATCTGAGCCGGTCATGGGGAAAATACCCAGCAAAATGGTAACAATTCCGAATATCAGAGTGATGTATTGCGCCATGACCGCCCTCTTTCTCTATATCACAATGTAGCACAAATCCTAACAAAAGTGAAAAGAAAAAAATTAAAATCGATTGATAACTATTGCTAGATTAACACGTGTAACCCTAAAGTCAAGCATGATATTGTCAGGTAATACAAAAAAAACGAATTTGCGGTATCGGGGCAAAGAACAGAGAGGTTTCCGCCCTGCTACACCACTACCATACCATGCCTTTGAATTAAATGACGCTGAATATCAATAAAACTTGATTTTTTTTGACAGTGACCATGTCACACTGTCAGACGCATGAAAGATAAATTTTCCAAACGCCATGAACAAATGAACAAGGTCACAAGCAGCCTGCTTTTAAGGCACGGAGGCCATGATGGGCTCCGGATGGCACCCGGCCCGCCAGCAGCCCGGAGGAAAGATTGGCCGGGGATATGACTGTAAAGGATGAAGCAACAAAGGCAACAACAACCAGCTGCGGGCGGAAAGAGGAAGAATCAGCTTTTCCTGTCCGGACCTGACAGGCGAACATCCGTCGTGTTCCCTTTTCCCCCGGCAGACTGCTAGTTCTTCAGGGACTGCAGCGGCGCCGGAATGCGGCCGCCTCTCCTGACAAACTTATCAGAGCAAATCTGACTGACCGCCATGACAGGGGCCTCGCCAAGCAGGCCGCCAAAGTGAACAAAATCGCCGATATCCTTGCCCGGGGCGGGGATTATTCTCACCGCGGTGGTCTTGTGGTTGGCACAGCCGATAGCCATCTCATCGGCTATGACGGCAGCCAGGGTCTCGGCGCTGGTTGCGCCCGGGACGGCTATCATGTCGAGACCCACCGAGCAGACACTGGTCATTGCCTCGAGTTTTTCGATGGTTATCGCCCCGACCTTGGCCGCTTCGATCATTGATGCATCTTCACTTACCGGGATGAATGCCCCGGAGAGGCCGCCCACCGAGGAAGAGGCAAAGAGTCCGCCCTTTTTCACCGCATCGTTGAGCATCATCAGCGCCGCGGTCGAGCCGGGCGCGCCTGGCATGGCAAGCCCCATTGCCTCCAGCACCTGGCCAACCGAATCGCCCTCGGCCGGAGTGGGTGCCAGGGAAAGATCGAGGTTGCCGAAGGAGACGCCAAGCTGCCTGGCCATCTCTTTACCGACCAGTTCTCCGGCCCGGGTGATCTTGAAGGCGCTCTTTTTAATCGCCTCGGCTACCTGGCCAAGATCGGCTGCGGGCCCGAGATTTTCAATGGCCCGGCGGATGACGCCTGGTCCGCTTACACCGACCAGGATGGCGCTTTCGCTCTCACCGATGCCGTAATAGGCGCCGGCCATGAAGGGATTATCCTCCACCGGATTGGCAAAGAGGACCAGCTTGGCGCAGCCGATGCCATCCTGTTCGGCAGTCCGTTGGGCGATGTCCTTTATGACCCGTCCCATGGTATGACAGCCGTCCATATTGATCCCTGCCCTGGTGGTAGCCAGGACAACGGAGGCACAAAAACGCTGGGTGGTGGCGAGGACCTCGGGCATTGCCGCGATCAACGCCTGGTCAATGGCAGTCTCACCCTTCTGGATCATGGCGGTGTAACCGCCCACGAAGTTGACGCCGATCTCCTCTCCCGCCAGATCCACGGCCCGGGCAACCTCCAGAAAGGCGGCAGGGTCGGCCACCGGGACCACCAGGGAGAGAGGGGTAAGGCTGATCCTCTTGTTAACGATGGGCAGGCCATACTCGTTGGCGACAAAATCCGCCTTGTCGCTCAGCTTTTCACCCCTGGCCAGAATTTTTTCGCGAATCTTGCGGGCACAGGCGGCGGGACTGGGGTCAGAGCAGTCAAGCAGAGAGATTCCCAGGGTGACTGTCCTGATGTCCAGTTTGCCCTCTGCAATCATCCCTATGGTTTCCAGGATCTCTTCATTGGAAAATTTCATTGCTGGTCCTTACACTCGATGCATGTATTGGAAAACCTCGGCATCCTGGACCGTGACATTAAGGGACAGGCCTTTGACGGACTCCTTGAGCCTGGCACTGATCTCGGGCAGGGAGAGGCTTGAGTTTATCCTGTCGGCCAGCAGGGTCATGGCAAAAATTTCTTCGCCGAGGATCTTCTGGTTGATGTCGATGATGTTGATGCTGTTTTCAGCAAGGGCCGTGGCAATTTTCGCAACGATGCCGACTTCGTCCTTGCCGATCACGGTTACGACGATACTTTTCCTGTTTTTCACCATGGTTCTTCCTTAAATTATTATAACGCAGTCTCGCTGTTTTTAAAAATTCGTGCGACAGCATGATCATACCCGAACATATACCCATGCCGCAATATGTCAATCTAAACCGACGGAGGAACATTGCCTGCCCTTTGTCCACAGCATGCGGCCGGGACTCGTGCTGCTCTTTCCGGTGCCGATATTCATGGTGTGCCACCGCTGGGAACAACGCAAATTACGGCAGGATAAATTCCAGATATTCCACCATCCCACAGCAGAACCAATAACATATTGATATCATGTTATTTTATCAAGAAAAACAGAACGAAACAACAACCATAGTTTGCCAGGCAGATCAAAATTCTGCAAGAATTATACTGCTGGAAGAATTATTTGCCTTTCCCAGCAGGATTCAATATAAAATAAGATATGAACTATTATTGACATCGATCCATTTTACCCCGGATGATAAGCGGTTCAACCCTGTTTTTTTGCCCAAGGAGGCCTGACATTTTTATGGTATCAAGGCATTGGCTGACGATTCCCTCTCTTTTTTTACTCCTCCTGCCTTTCCGGCCGGTATTGGCCGGCGATTACCTTAACGGGGCCCACGGCAGTTCCTCCTACGGCGTCCAACGCACCAGCACCTCCACCTCCGGTTACGCCCGGGGTAACTGCGCCCACTGCCATGAGCAACATGCCAGCATCGGCGGGGAAGAACCGGATCCGGTCGGGGGAGAGGCGAGCGATTACCTCCTCTTTGATACCAGCCACACCAGCCAGACGGAAAACTTCTGCTTTGACTGCCATCAGACGGGCGGTTACCAGACCGGCGGCATCTCGCTTAATAAAAGCTACAGCTATAACTTCGGCGGCAACACATCCGCCGGTTCCTATGACAGCACCATCAAGGACGCCTTCAGCCATGCCGAAGCAATGGCAGGCTCCTCCCATTACCTGCCGGATTTCGTCACCCAGGTGCTGGGCAAAACCATGAAAAACGCCGCAGGGGTCTCCTGGTCCCTGCCGGCGGGCATCAACCCCTGCGATGCCTGCCACAATCCCCATATCGCGCAGCGGAATGTCAACTCCCCCTATGATGCCACAAAGTCCGCCATCTCCAGGCCCAGCGATCATGATAACAGGTGGGGAGATGATGCCTCGGAAAAAATGAGCGCCGCATACAGCGACTACCTTTCCCCATACTGGTGGGGCTCGACCAACCATGAACCGGCCAACAGCGCCACCTCGGACGGCTCCAATCTGCCCGATTACGTCCGGCTCTGCACCGACTGCCATAATGAATACAACACCATCAACAGCACCAATCCGCGCCTGCCAGGCTCCCCACGGGCCATCAGGAAGTTAAGCTGGAAAATCGCCGCAGCCGGCGTCAACCCTGACGGCCACGGCGAGCTTGACGGCGATACGATTGTCTATGCCCGGGCCCCCTATACCAGCGGCACCAACCTGACCCTGAACTGCACGGACTGCCACGAACCCCACGGCGTACCAAACAATATTTTTCTGATCAGGTCATCGGTCAACAAGGCGACCATCTCCACCCCCGACACCACCAACGCATCTTGGCGGAGTCTCTGCTATAACGCCTGCCATACCCAGGCAACTCACCCTTGGGATAGAGGCACCTGCTACAACTGCCACTACCATGCTGGCGGGCGGGGCGGCTTCTGACGACGCAACCCTGCCTGATGGAATAACTGCTGAAAAGAGGATCAGATTACTCTGGCGAAACCCCAATGACTCATCCCCGCTGAACAGGAATCACCCTCCCGTTGCCAAGAATGCATCCTGCCGGCCGGCTGTACCATTGTTCTCTACCCGCAAGAAATAGTGAGAAGGCCGCCGGGGCATCTGCGGCATATTGCCGCACCACAAAACCCTGTCACATAATTTGCTACTCTCCGGCTCATATTTCACATCTTTCAGCATCCGTATCAGGATAACCCCTCAAGATTACGCGATATTTAAAAAAAGATGTTTTTTTTAAAACTCTGCTGCATCAAATAAATGTAGCCGTCTACCGACAAAGGAGGAAAAATCATGAAAAAATTGATAGGCAATGCAGGAGCGATGCTCCTTGTTTTTCTCATCACCGGCATATGCTGGGCAAACCCTGCAATGACAGGGTCACGGGCAGGGGTGAAGGAAGATGCAGTGCAGAGTTATGAGCCGGCCGGGAAAGAGGCCCAGTGGACGCTGCTTTACTATCTGGCTGCCGACAATGAGCAGGAGGCGTATGCCGACGCCACCATTGCCCAGCTGCTTGCCGGAACCGCTGGAACTGCAAACCATCCGCAGATCCTGGTGTTGCTCGACCGGCTGTCCGTGCCCGGAACAGAGGGTTTCGAGGTTGCCGGCGGGAACATTATCCCACTGTTCAGCACCGAGGAACAGAACACCGCGGATGGCGCGGTATTGCAGGATCTTGCCACCACTGCCCTTCATCTTGCCGAACATGAAAACATTGCCTTTATCATGAAAAGCGAAGGGCTGTCCTGGCGCGGTATCGGCCGCGACAACACACACGATGATGAAAGTGATGACCAGCTCATGCCGGTCGGCGCCCTCGGGGAAGCACTTATCAATGCCCAGGCAGCAACCGACAAGAAGGTGGATCTCCTCGTGCTGGAAGGGTCAATCATGGCCTTCATGGAGGTGGTCTACGAACTGCGGGATACCGCTCCCCTGCTGCTGGCCAGCCAGTCCAAAATTCAGCCGGACGGTCTCGCCTGGGAGATGGTCATCGCGGATCTCGGCGAAACCCCCGACATGACAGCCAGTGAGCTTGGCATTGCCATCACCGACGACACCATGGAGTATTATGCGGACAAGGGCAACAACGGCGTGCCACGGGACGACACCTCCACCAATTTCGCGGCCATGACGGTATTCGACCTGTCGCATATGGGTGACGTACTTGCCTCGCACCGGACCTGGGCCGAGACCACCTGGCTCCTTTTTGATGATATTTACGATATTCTGCCCCATGCGCGTGATCTTTCCGAGGTGGGCGGCTTCGGGGAGATCACTGATTTTGATTACAACTTCGATATCAGGACTTTCATGGTTGAAAGTCTGCGGCTGATCGACGAGGCCGGATTGAACTTTCCCGACCTCAATGCTGCGGTTGAGGATTATCTGAGCGCCCAGGACGAGCTGATTGTCTATGAACGGAGCCCGGACGACGGCGATAAGCTCAGGGCGGCCACCGGCCTCAGCATCTGGTATCCGCCCACCTGGAACAAATACGAGACCCGGGACGAAAGCGACGAGGTCTTCGGCTCGACCATGTATTATGAAGATCCTGAAATCGGCCTTGACTGGATTGTCGATTCCAACTGGCTTACCTATCTTTTCGAGTATTTTGACCGCGCCGACGCCAACCTGGCGGGGGAAGGACCGGAAGGGGATGAACCGCCGAAAACCGGCGTGTTTACCAGGATCGATGCCATTGATGAAAACTGATTCCTTCCTGCCGGGCTCAGCCTGGGCCCGGCAGGAAGATGATTTCTCCGAACAGCAGCGGACAATGGCAAAAAAATCTGCCAAACAGGGACGATCAACCGCGGCGGAAGGCCCGCACCTGGTTGCGGCCCGTGTCCTTGGCCTGGTAGAGGGCCTGGTCCGCTGATTCCGCCAGCATGCAGGTCAGCTTGGCAATGGGGTTATCATCGGCAGCATCACAGAAAACGGGGTTCTTGTTGAGATCACTGGGGGCCATGGACTGCCAGGCAATATCAAGCTCGCACACCCCGATGCTCACCTGGACGGTGAAGGTAACATCGTGGGGCGCGGCATCGGTTTCCCGCTGGGTAAAGCTCATGGTCCGTTTCGATATTTCATGGAGGATGGTTTCCGCCTTTTTAATGGCGTTCTTTTCATTGGTGCCGATGAGAAACAGGGCGAACTCGTCGCCTCCGAGCCTGATGGGCGAATCGATGCCGGCCCGGCAATTGTTCTGGATGATGGCGGCCACCCGCTGCAGGGCCCGGTCGCCGATGAAGTGACCATAGGTGTCGTTTATCTCCTTGAACCGGTCGACATCAAGCAGCAGCAGCGAGAAGGGCACCTTCCCCTTCTTGTCCATAAAGGTCTCAACGATCTTGGGCAGTTCCTGATCAAAGAAGCGCCGGTTGAAGATGCCGGTCAACTTGTCAATGATGGCGTTTGACTCCAGCACCAGCAGGCTCTCCAGGGAGATTTCCATCTTTTCCCGGGTGGTTTTCACCTTCTTATGAAGGTCGTTGAAACCAGACTCGACGATTTTGAGGATCTCATCCCTGGTCCTGGCCGATTTAATTGATTGCAGGGTCTTGGCCTTGAGGCTGTCGATCATGCCGCAGGTGTCGGCCTTGCCGATAATCAGGCAGAGCTGGTGCAGATTCTTGCTGACGGCATTGAGCAGTTCGGCATTAAAGTCCTGCTCCATCTTGAGGGCCTTGGCCACTCCGGCTCTTTTCAGCTTGTCGACTTCACCCAGGAAATCGCGCCCGAGTCGCTCCACGGCAGCCTTGCCCTTTCCCTGCAGCAGCTTCAGGTAGTCATCAAACGACGCTCTGACCATCTGCTTCTGTTCATCGGACAGACAGGTCACATGCTCAAGATGCCTGATGACATGGCCGATATGCATCCACACTGAATCATAGGGCAGTCCTTTTTCTTTCAGTTCAGCGCAGAAAGCATTACAGGAGATAAGAGGTGAGGTGATGAGGATGGAGTCTTTTTTACCGGCCATAGATGCGGAGAGTATCTGCAGAGTTGCGAGGTTGTTGGAGTTGACAGGAGAAACCTTTTCTCCGCCGCTTGCAGAGGCGAAACCAAAGGCGCCTCTCCTTCTTAGGTATCACACCGTGGCAACACCTGTAAAGCAAAACTTATCCTACCCATCACGCAAAGAAAGAGAAATGCGTTTGCGCTGCCGGTCCACCTCGAGCACCCGCACTATCACCTGCTGCCGCACCTTGACCACCTCGGCCGGATCACGGACAAAGCGGTCGGCCAGCTGGCTGATATGGATCAGGCCGTCCTGGTGCACGCCGAGATCGACAAAGGCCCCGAACTTGGTCACGTTGGTGACAATGCCGGGCAATTTCATGCCCGGCTCGAGGTCATCAATGGTGCTGATGCCCTCGCTGAAGGCAAACAAAGAAAAGGTCTGACGGGGATCCCGGCCGGGCTTGGCAAGCTCGGCCATGATGTCGGTCAGGGTGGGCAGGCCGACGCTGTCCGAGACGTAGCGATTGATATCAATGGATTTGCGCAGGGCTTCCTGTTTGATCAGCTCAGCCACGGTGCAGCCCGCATCCCGGGCCATCTGCTCCACCAGGCCGTAGCGCTCCGGATGCACACCGCTTGCGTCAAGGGGATTTGCCGCCCCATGGATACGGAGAAAACCGGCGCACTGCTCAAAGGCCTTGGCCCCCAGCCGGGGCACCTTGAGCAGCTGGCGCCTGCCGGTGAACGGGCCATGCTCGTTGCGGAAGGCGATGATATTCTTGGCCAGGGCCGGCCCCAGGCCGGAGACAAAGGTGAGCAGCTCCTGGCTTGCCGTGTTGACCTCCACCCCGACGCTGTTGACGCAGCTGACCACCACGTCCTCCAGCCCCTTTTTCAGCTCAGCCTGGTTGACATCATGCTGGTACTGGCCTACGCCGATGGCCTTGGCATCGATTTTCACCAGCTCGGCCAGGGGGTCCTGCAGCCGCCGGCCGATGGAGACCGCGCCGCGCACTGTCACGTCATGATCGGGGAATTCCGCCCGGGCAACCTCGGAGGCCGAGTAAACCGAGGCGCCGCTCTCATCCACCATGGTGATGATAATACCGGCAGGCAGGCCGAGCCCCCGGACAAAATTCTCGGTTTCCCGGCCGGCCGTGCCGTTGCCGATGGCAATGGCCTCTATGGCGTACTTGCGGCACAGCTCCACCACCGCCCGGCCCGCCTCTTCCTGCTTGCGCCCGGCATGGGTTGGATAGATGGCGGTAAAATCGAGGAGCTTTCCCTGGCCGTCCAGGCAGACCAGTTTGGCGCCGGTGCGGAAACCGGGGTCAAGGGCCATGACCCGCTTCTGCCCCAGGGGAGGAGCAAGCAGCAGCTGTCTGAGATTATCGGCAAAGACCTCTATCGCTTCCTTGTCCGCCCGCTCCTTGAGATTGGTGCGCAGCTCGTTTTCCAGGGACGGGGCAAGAAGCCTCTTGTAGCTGTCTTCCACCGCCAGACTAAGCTGCTGGCCGCAGAAATCGTTTTTTTTGACAAAAAGCCGCTGCAGCATGGGCAGGACATCTTTCTCCGGCGGCCGCAGGGCAAGGGTCAGCACCTTTTCGTTTTCGCCGCGCAACATGGCAAGTAAACGATGGCCCGGGGTTTTGGCCGCCGGCGCCTGCCAGTCGAAATAATCACGGAACTTGACGCCGCTTTCCTGGTTTTTTTTCACCACCGCCGAGGTAATGACGGCCTTGTCGGCAAAAAGGGCGCGCAGCCGGGCGCGCAGCGGCGCATCCTCGCTGATCCACTCGGCGATGATGTCCCGGGCCCCGGCCAGGGCATCATCCGGGGCGAGAACCCCCTTTTCCCCGCTGACAAAATCCTCAGGCTGAGAGGGAGTGCATTGGCCGGTGAAGATGGCGCGGGCCAGGTGCTCCAGCCCCTTTTCCCTGGCGATCATGCTGCGGGTCCGGCGTTTGGGCCGGTAGGGCAGGTAAATATCCTCAAGAACGGCGAGACTTGCGGCGCCCTGCACCGCGGCCTGCAGTTCGTCGCTCAGCAGCTCACGCTCGGCCAGGGAGGCGAGAATGGCCTGCCGCCGCTTGTCAAGTTCTGTCAGCCTGGCAAGCTGGTCGCGGATAGCGGCAATCTGCATTTCATCCAGCATGCCGGTCGCCTCTTTGCGGTAGCGGGCGATAAAGGGAACGGTCGCCCCCTCGGCAAGCAGCCCGGCCGCAGCCGCCACCTGTCCGGCTGACAACTGCAACTCCCGGGCGATGATCAGCTGATGTGGGTCAGGCTGCCCGGTCATCTCAGTTTGCCGCCTCGGCCTTCATTTTCGCCTGCTCCGCCTTGTCAATGTCCCCCATTTTGGCATACGCCCTGGACATCAGCTGCCAGTTCTGCCGGATCAAGGCTGAATCCCGGCCTGCCAGGCTGTTGGCCTTCAGACAGAACTGCACCGTCTGGCCGTAATCGCCCTGCCCGTACTTCACCAGGGCCATCTCATGCCAGAGCCTGGCATTACGGGGTTCCACCCGCAGGGCCCGTTCCAGGGTCATCTCAGCCCGGTTGAACTGGCCGGCCTGCACCGCCTGATGGGCACTGGCAAGCAGCGAGCTTGCGGCTGTCTTCTCCTGCACCGGGGGCTTACTGATCACCGGCTCCCCGGCCGGTGGTCTGGCGGCACATCCATGCAGAAGCAGGATGAGGGCTAAAAGCAGCCCGGTAACCCACCAGGGATTGCCTCTATGGCTGGGGTTTGCTGTTTTCATATTTTCCTCACTTTCATCTACCTGATCTTGACGGCAGAAACGCAGGAGCGGGGCTAGCCTGCCACCTTCGACATAGCGCTTTTCTTTATCGCGGGCAAGGCCCGCTCCTACGACCGGCCCCATCCCAAGGCGGTTCACGAACCGCCCCTACACTCCTACACTCCTCACTCCTCACTCACCTAAACCAGTTGCGAATGGTGTTCCACAGGTTTGTTCCGCTCTTGCGCAGCTTCTCAGCCGGCGGTGCTGCCTGCCGGTCCGGCTGCTGCCGGGCAATCGTGGTCTGGCGCGGGGTGGTCCCGGCAATAAAAGGCAGCCAGGCCTTTTCACCGAAGTAATCAGTAAAGGAGCGCAGAGAGGCGGTGTCCACCCTGGCCCATTCGATTCCCTGCGGTTCGGTCAATTCCAGGGGCTGGAGCGGCAGCGACTGCATGATCTTCCCCCACACCACCATGGCGCCGCCGGACCCGGTCAACCTGGTCGGTTTGTTGTCATCCCGGCCGATCCACACCACGGCAAGCTTGTCCCCGGTGAAGCCGGCAAACCAGCTGTCCCGCAGGTCATCCGAGGTCCCGGTTTTTCCGGCAACCTTGATATAGTCCGGGACATAGCTGGCAAGGGAGTGGGCCGTCCCCTCGCTCACCACCCGTTCCAGGGCGTTGTTGAGCAGAAAGATGATATCGGCCGGGAAGCGCTGTTCCACGGACAGACCGAAGCGTTTGACCACCTTGTTGTCGGCCGTCAGCACACTGCCGATGACCCGCTGCGGCAGATAAAAACCGCCGGAGGCCAGGGTCTGGAACATCTGGGAGACCTCCAGGGGCGACATGGGGGCCGCGCCCAGCAGAAAGGAGGGATAGGGGGAAAAGTCCCGGTCAACTCCCATGCGCCTGACGTTGGCAACCACCTTTTCCACTCCCACATCCAGGCCCACCCGGATGGTGGCCAGGTTATAGGACTGGGCCAGGGCCTGATACAGGGGCACCCGGCCATGTTCCTTTTTGTCGAAATTGGCGGGCCGCCATTGCTTGGTGCCGGCGCTGGTGAGGGTAACGGCCACGTCATCCACCGGGGTCGCCAGGGTGTAGCCGTTGGCCAGGGCGGTGAGATAGACGGCAGGCTTAACCAACGAGCCGATGGGACGCTGGGCGTCCAGAGCCCGGTTGAAGCCGGGCTTCAGTGGATGGCGGCCGCCGGCCAAGGCCAGAATCTCTCCTCCATCCCTGCTGCTGACCACCACCGCCCCCTCAAGCCCCTTGCGGCCGGTTTGTTTCTCCAGGGAGGTAATGGTGGCCGCCAGATGCTTTTCCACCTTTATCTGTACCTGGGGATCAAGGGTGGTCAGGATCTTCAGTCCGTCGCCGGTGAGGTCTTCCTCGCGGTAGTCCCGGTCCAGCTGGCGGCGGACCAGCTCAAGAAAGGCCGGATAACGATTGAAGCCGCTCATGATGGTGTCGGAACTTTCGAGCTTGGCGGCCTTTGCCGTCTGGTACTGCTCCTCGTTGATGACATTCTCGGAACGCATCATGTCCAGCACCACCTGCCTTCTCTGCAGACAGCGCTCCTTGTTGCGGCGCGGATCGTAATAGGACGGACCCTTTATCATGCCGATCAGCATGGCGATCTGGTCAGGTGACAGGTCCTTGACATCCCGGCGGAAATAGAACTGGCTGGCCAGGCCGAAGCCGTGTACAGCCCTGGCCCCGTCTTGGCCGAGAAAGATCTCATTGGCATAGGCGGTGAGAATCTCATCCTTGGTGTAATGCATCTCAAGCAGCAGGGCCATGATCGCTTCGTTGATCTTGCGCCCCAGGGTGCGACGGTTATTGAGGAAGAAATTCTTGACCAGCTGCTGGGTGAGGGTGCTGCCGCCCTGCACGGTTTCGCCGGCCCGCAGATTGACAAACATGGCCCGGATAATGGCAAAGGGATCAACCCCGAAATGGATATAGAAATGCTGGTCTTCAACGGCAACCAGGGATTTGACCAGCAGATCGGGCAGGTCGGACCTCTTGAGCAGGACGCGGTCCTCATGTTCGCGGGGGTGGAAGCTGCCGATGCGGGCCGGATCAATGCGTACCAGCGACAGTCTCTCGCCGGTATCGGTCCGGGTGATGGCCGCCACCCGCCGGCCGGCAAACTCGACGGTCACGCCGAGGGATTTTTCCAGACCGTCGGTAAAATAAAAATCCCTGGTGACCAGGTGCATGACATTGCCCTGGCGGTCGTAACCACCGGGGGCTGTTGCCTGCTGGTCCTTGCGGTAGCCGCCGAGCTGCAGTTCCTCCTCCAGCATCTCCGGGGTAAAGGCCAGCTCAGGATAGAGTTCCAGCGAACGGGCATAGACCACCGCAGGGATCGACCAGCGCTTGCCGTCAAACTTGGCCCGGATCACCTTGTCCAGGTAATTGGCGTAGAAGATGAAGGCAACGGAGGACAAAACCAGAACAGCGACGGCAACCTTGATGAAAGTCGAACGCAGCGACTTGATTTTCTTACTCTTTCCCTTTTTCGGGGCGGCTTTTTTCTTTCTGAACAATGTCTACTCTTAAAAAACTCTGGTTGATGACATGACGGCGACCGCTGGGTTGGCGCTTTTTTTTGATTGGCAGCGCACCGGTCCCGGCAGACCCGTCTTTATCTTTACATGACAAGGCAAAGAATATCGCATTTTCCCCGCACAACTTCAACAGCAAAATATCCTCCCTTATCACGGCAACACGTCTATCCCCTGTGGTGCATGGCAAGGAGGGGTTCATTTTTTTTCACAGCCAATTAATTACTGGCTGGTCCATCGGCAATAAACGGAAGAAAATGGCGGCAAATTGCGACACTTCAGCCACTTACAGCGGTCAATTCCAGAAAATGCGCTGCAGGGAAGAAGCACCTTCCCGCAGAATTCATGGTAGTTGCCGGGCAAATCTGTTAAGAGATTTTTTGAAAATGCATAGATCACCAGCATGCCATTGCCGCCCTCATATGCACGGGAGGGGGTCCGGGAAAAATTCATGGTCATTGCCGGCCGCATGTTCGCATATACAGAGACGTTACCCATGACCCAAAGCGTATACCCATGCTGCTTATCCATCCACCCATAGCCAAGCCCTGTGAAGCGCCGGCCGGCATCGCCCGCCTGGCCGGGGTGCTGAGGGCGCACGGCCTGCCCTGCACCCTGCTGGACGCCGGCCTGGAAGGGCTGCTCTCTCTGCTCGCCGCGCCTGTTGCAGACGCGGACAACTGGAGCCGCCGGGCCTGCCGTGATGCGCCCGCCAACCTTGCCGCCTTCCGCACCCCGGAGCTTTATCGCAATCCCGGCCGCTACCAGCGGGCCGTTGCCGATGTCAACCGGGTGGTGGAACTGGCGGGCAGACCGCATCTGCAATTGAACCTGGCCAATTACCAGGACAAGGTTTTATCCCCCATCAAAAGCGCGGACCTGCTCCGGTCCGCGGCACGCCCCGCCGCCAACATCTTCTATCCCTACTTTTCCAGGCGACTGACCGGGCTGATCGAGGAAACCCGCCCGGCCATGGCCGGTTTTTCGCTGAATTACCTGAGCCAGGCCCTGTGCACCTTTGCCATGATCGGCTTCATCAAAGAGCGCTTTCCCGGGCTGCCCGTGGTGCTGGGCGGCGGGCTGATCACCTCCTGGCTCAGCAATCCCGGCTGGGCCAACCCCTTTGCCGGCCTGGTCGATCACCTGGTGGCCGGACCGGGGGAAGAGCCGCTCATTGCCCTGCTGGGTGGCAGCCCGCAACCGCTCCAGCATAAACCGGATTTTACCGGCCTACCCCTGGCAGATTATCTCTCGCCGGGCTTCATCCTGCCCTATGCCGCCTCATCCGGCTGCTACTGGAACAAATGCTCCTTCTGCCCGGAAAAGGCGGAAGGCAACCCTTACCACGCCCTGCCCCCTGAACAGGTGCTGGATGACATAGGGCACCTGAAAGCACAAACCGGGCCGGTGCTTCTTCATCTGCTGGACAACGCCATCAGCCCCGCCCTGCTGCGGGCCCTGGCCGCCCGGCCGCCGGGGGTCAACTGGTACGGCTTCGCCCGGGTCAGCCCGCTGCTGGCCGACCGTGAGTTCTGCCGGGCTCTGCGCCGGTCCGGCTGCGTGATGCTCAAACTGGGGCTGGAATCCGGTGATCAGGGCGTGCTGGATGCCATGGACAAAGGCATTTCGCTGGCCATGGTGTCCGAGGCGCTGGACTCCCTGAAGCGGGCGGACATCGCCACTTATGTCTACCTGCTCTTCGGCACCCCGTCGGAGACCATTGCCGAGGCACGGCACACCCTGGACTTTGTCGCGGCCCATCACGAGGCCATCACCTTTGTCAATCTGGCCGTGTTCAATATGCCGGTCTGCGGCCCGGATGCCCGCACCCTGCGGACCAGCAGTTTTTATGAAGGCGACCTCTCCCTGTACACCGACTTCGCCCACCCCCTGGGCTGGCACCGGAGCAAGGTGCGGCGCTTCCTGGACCGGGAATTCAAACGCCATCCGGCCATTGCCGCCATCATCCGCCGCGACCCCCATCTGTTCACCTCAAACCACGCGCCTTTTTTTAGCGTTCCAGCGTTCCAACGCTTGAACGCTTGAACGCTTAAACGTTGGAACGCTGTCACATTCCCCTTGCGCTGCCGCTGCTGTCATGCTAAATTCCGCGATTTTCTCAGGAGTTATCCATGATCCATCTGACCAACATCACCAGACAGCACGGCGCGCAGATCCTTTTCCAGAATGCCAGCCTGCAGATCCTGCCCGGCACCAGGACCGGCCTGGTCGGCGCCAACGGTGCCGGCAAGAGCACCATTTTCCGCCTGATCACCGGCGAAGAGGAACCGGACAAGGGCGACATCTCCTGCCCGAAGAAAACCGTGATCGGCTACTTTTCCCAGGATGTTGGGGACATGGCCGGCCGCTCTGCCCTTGAGGAGGTCATGGCCGCGGCAAGCGGGGTGGTGCAGCTTGGCTTACAGATGCGCGAGATGGAAGCGGCCATGGCCCGGCCCATGGCGGACGACGAGATGGCTACGCTGCTCGAACGTTACGGCAACGCGGTGGAGGAATTCGAGCATCGCGGCGGCTACGATCTTGAGAGCCGGGCACAGGCCCTGCTCACCGGCCTGGGCATCGGCCCGGACGACTTTCACCGTCCGGTGGAAACCTTCAGCGGCGGCTGGAAAATGCGCATCGAACTGGCCAGGATCCTGACCCTCAACCCGGATGTGCTCCTGCTGGACGAGCCGACCAACCATCTTGACGTGGAATCGATCATCTGGCTGGAGGAGTGGCTGACCAGCGAATTCAAGGGCGCCCTGCTCATGACCTGCCACGACCGGGATTTCATGAACCGCATCGTCTCCCGCATCATCGAGGTGGGCAACCGCACGGTGACCAACTACAGCGGCAACTACGACTTTTATCTGCGCGAACGGGAAATCCGGCGGGAACAGCTGCTGGCCAGCTACCGCCGCCAGCAGGAGATGCTGGCCAAGGAGGAGGAGTTCATCGCCCGCTTTGCCGCCCGGCCCTCCCACTCGGCCCAGGTCCAGTCGCGGGCCAAGAAGATCGACAAAATCGAACGCATCGAGCTGCCGCCTGAGCAGAAGGTCATTCGCTTCGAGTTTGCCGAACCGCCCCGCAGCGGTGACGATGTCATGACCCTGGACAAGCTGGCCAAGACCTGGACCCTGCCGGACGGCACCGGCAGATCGGTATTTGGCGGCATCAGCGGCATGATCAGGCGCCAGGAGAAAATCGCCGTGGTCGGGGTGAACGGCGCCGGCAAGTCAACCTTCCTCAAGATGCTGGCCGGCCAGACCGAGCCCACGGCCGGCAGCCTCAAGGTGGGGGCCAACGTCGGCATCGGCTACTTCAGCCAGCACTCCATGGAACTCCTCTCCCCGGCAAAGACCGTGTTCGAAACCGTGCAGGAAAGCATGCCCCAGGCCACCATCGGCGTGGTGCGCAACCTGTGCGCCGCCTTCCTCTTCCAGAATGATGAGGTGGACAAACGCATCGAGAGTCTCTCCGGCGGCGAAAAAAGCCGGGTGGTGCTGGCCACCCTGCTGGCCCGGCCGCTCAACCTGCTCATCCTTGACGAACCCACCAACCATCTGGACATCCAGTCCAGGGAGATCCTGCTCGATGCCCTGCGGAAATTCACCGGGACGGTGGTGCTGGTCAGCCATGACCGCCATTTCCTGCGCTCGCTGGTGAAACGTGTTTTTGAAATCGACCACGGCGAGATGCGGGTCTACGACGGAGATTACCGCTACTACCTGCGCAAATCGGCGGAGCTGCAAAACGCCGTGGCCGCATGAGGTGATACCGGGGTCCCTTCAGATCCTGGAGCCCACCGCCGCATAACGGGCCTCTTTTTGCTCAGTCGGCAGGGCGAGAAAAGCCTCTATTTCCGCCAGCATCTCCTGTCTGTCCTCGTTAAGCATGCCGCTCACATGGACATAGTTATTCTCATGGTCACAGGCAAAAAAGGTGGCAAGTTCATCAAGGCTGACCAGGAGCAGGCGCAGCTCCTGCACCGTGCCCTCCGGTGTCTGGGGGACAAAAGTTCCGGCATGGATCTCCCGCCACAGCGGGCATTCCGCTCCGGCAATGCCGCTGCCGTCACCATAGAGCCACAGCCGGCGGATGCGGACAAACTCCGGTTCCGCGGCATTGATCACCTTGGCAGTGGCGGCAATATGCTCCTGCCAGTGGTCCCTGCCGCCAAGCCCCAACAGCACGTAAAGGGAAACCTCGATTCCTACCTCTTTCAGCCAGGCGGCCACCCTGGTGACCATGGCCGGAGACTGGCCTTTGCGGTGAAACTGCAGGGTCCGGGCATCACCTGATTCAAGCCCCATATGCACCCGGTTCAGCCCGGCGCGCGCCAGGGTTTTGACGTCCTCCCGGCCGAGCCTGGACAGGGTCGACGCCCTTGCGTAGCAGGTCAATCTTTTAAGGGGGAAAACGCTCCGCAGATAGCGGGCGATGTCACAGAAGGGGGCAAGCCCTATCTCCAGGGGGTCGGCGTCGCCAAAAAAGGCGGTTTCCGCACTGGGCCGAAGCCTGCTCAGCAGATCGATATCATGCTTGACCTCGTCCACCGTGCGCACGGAAAAGTCGGGCACCCCGAGATGGGGGTAGATGCCGCAGAACCGGCAGCGGTTCCATTTGCAGCCACGGGTGAGGCGGACCAGCAGGCTGCGCCATTCGCTGGGCGGTCTAATGACCAGCATTTCCGGCAAGTGATTTCTCGCTGTCATGATGGGAAATTATACCCAAAACCATTCACCTGATGCGAGAAAAAAAGGCCATATCCCTCACTCCGGCTGATTTCAAGCTGGACAAGGTGCCCATTGTTATGCTCACGAACAAGACAATTAATTATCCTTGGCCGCATGGCAGACAAAGCAGCCGCACTCATCATTTTCCGTGCCTGAGACGCAGGTGCTGTAATCCCAGCGCAGCATGTCCGGATAGGGCGAACCATGGGGCCGGTGGCAGGATATGCAGGTCACCACGTCCTGATCAAGATCCACCGTGGCGTCATTCTTCTGGCCGTTGAGATTGACTTTGGCCACCGGCGCCAAGGGATTGTAGGCATTCATCTCCACGAACTCGCCGCTGTTGGGGATAACCACATCCGAGGGGTGACGCAACCAGGCGCCGTTATAATCAACCGGCTGGTTGGCGTTCATCTCATGATGGAAATTGCCGTGGCAGCCGCTGCAGAACTGGCCGATGGTATAACGGGTCATGAAGAGTTCTTTGGCGTATACATCCGAGGTGCCGAAATAGCCGTTATGTCTGGCGGCCGACGGATTCTGTTCCCAGTCTTCCTCTTCTATGCCCTTGACCCCGAATGAGTCCGGATCGGCCATCATGGCCGGCAGGGCGCCGAGAAAGCGGTACCAGCCGCCTGATGCGTCCACCACCTCGGAGGTGCCGCCCGCATGATGGCGGGGATAGTGACAGCCCTTGCAACCGCTGTTTTCGGTCGCCAGGGTATCATGGCAGGGAGAACAGGAGGTGGAGTGGCCCGGCGCGAAAAAAGTCCACGCCGGCCCTGACAGGACGCTGTCCGTGTCGGCAATGCCGTAAACATTGTGTCCCTTGTTATCCCCGCCGACCTGGGCCACCCAGTAGAAATTGCCGCCGGCCAGGGCGGAGGAGGCGGAGCCGTCCGGCGGATAGGTGGGTTCAACTGTGTTGAAGACAATGGGGACCCGGTCGCCGTTGCCCAGGTCAACAATGGTGGCGCTGCCGTTGTTGCTGTGGCAGCCTACGCAGTCATCCACCAGCAGTCTTTCCTGCACCCCCTTGGCATCCGGCACCATCTGGTCGCCATCCTGGCTGTTGTGCATGGTATGGCAGGTGGAACAGGGACCCTGCACTCCGGCAACTGCCGATGATGACAGAACCGCAAGCGTCACCAGCAACAGAGAGAAAAAATAACTGCGTCGGTATTTCATGGTCTTTACTCATCATTTTTTTCAATCGCACTACGTTACCCTGTTGCGCTTCTTCCCTCATCTGCGTTGATCGTGGCAGACACTGCAGCTGTAGCCCAGCTTATGATGACGGTTGCTGCCCTGCATCCGCGGCGGGCCGGACACGGTTTCCACCGGATGGCAGACCAGGCAGTCCCTGAACAGCGAAACCGAATAGCCTGGTATCGCGGGATTCCAGACGGCAGGGTGACAGGTGAGACATACGTATGTTTCACCAAGCTCCACCTCGGGGGGCGCCGTGGACAGGATGACTTGGGCGCCGACCAGCAGATGGTGTTTGTTGGCGTTGGTTCCCTGCAGAAAAGGGAATCTGCTGAGATTGTCATGACAGCTGCGGCAATCCTCTTCAGTGGGCAGGCCGTCTCCGCCGGTTATCCCGTCATAAGCTCCTCCGCCGTATGCCCAGCTCGCCGTACAGAAAAAGAGATGAAACGCTGCCAGCAGACAGGCGGGGGCAAGAAAAACTCGGGCCTGATGAAAAAAACTGGTCATTGAAAAATCTGTCGTCTTAGCAACATACATGCTGTTTTTCATTTCATTCACCGGATCAACCGAAACTTTTTTCATTTAGCAAATCGACATATTACGGAGAATGCAGGTCAGTTGAGCAAGACCTCTATGTCCGCCTGCTTCCTCAGCTCTTTGATATGTGAGGCTTTCCTCTTTGCCGCCATGTCCCCCTGCAGGTACTTTTTGATGAAATCATGCATCTCCGCCAGCGGCGCATAGCCTGCGGGCCTTTTATCAATAACCTGGATGATGTGAAAGCCGTATTTTGTGGCAACAACCCCACTGATTTCTCCGGTGGGCAGGGAAAAGGCGGCTGCATCAAATTCCGGGGGCATGAAACCGCGCTTGATGAAGCCCAGTTCCCCGCCCTGGTCCTTTGATCTGGCGCAGGCGGAATAGCGGGCGGCAAGCAGAGGGAACTGGCCGCTGTCCTCCATAAGCTGGCGGCGCAGCTCTTCAGCGTTATACCGGGCCTGCTCTTTCACCTCGGAAGAGACATCAGGCTTCAGCGCGATCAGGATGTGCCGGGCCTTGACGGTTTCCTCTCTCTTAAAATTTTCCTTTGCCTTTTCATAATAAGCGGCAATCTGCTCCTCCGTGGGCTCGAAACCCGTCAGCCCCTGGCTTGCCAGATAGGCATCCATCCGCAACTGCGTGCGGTGATTTTCGATGAACTTTTCCGGGGTCAGATTGCGGGATGCGAAATAACGTTCGAACTGTTCAGGGGATGTGAATCCGGCCTTCATTGTCGCCATTTTCTGCCGGGCCTGCTCCTCGGCATCCTTGATGACCACTTTGCTGCTTGCCTGGCGCAGCAGTTCCTGGTCAATGAGTCTCTCCAGGCCCTGCTGCCGCAGGGTGGCGGTCAGCTCCGGAGTGGCCTGGCGCATGCCGTAGCGGGCATATTTCGCCAACTGCTGCTTAACCTCGGCGGCAAGCAGCTTTTCCGGAATGGGGATGCCGTTCACTGTTGCCACGGCACCTGTGTCTGCTGCTTCCTCCTGACGGTCCGCTTCAGAGGCCTGCACCGGTGCAAGGTTGAGCAGCAACAGCACAGCTATGGCAATCAGACAGAAAATTGCGCGTTTCGTCAAACTCTTCAAGATCATTTCCTTTGCTGTCACCCCTGTTGCCCGGCAGCAGGCTTTGCCTCCGGCAACAAGAACAAATTTTACGGATTACCGGCCAAAGCTTGCGGCAAAATCCCCGATACTGATACTGTTACTTCCAGTCTGCAACTGCCGGGCAAAAAAAAGCAGATCAAGACCGTCAACATCCCCGTCATCCACTATCGCCGCCGCATCGACCAGACCGAAGCCGTAGAGCTCATCGCGTCCCTCATCTCCCAGATCAAGGGCCGTCTGCTGCAGACGCAGGCGGATATCCAGGTTACTGAGCAAACCGTCCCGGTTGACATCAACCTGCTGCCCGGACATCATCAACGCCGCCACTGCAGTGACATGGGGCGCAGCCTGGGATGTGCCGCTCATCAGGGCATATTCTCCGTCCGCCGCGGTTGAGGCAATCTCCACCCCCGGCGCCATCAGTTCAACCTCGGCAGCCATGGGAGAAAACCAGGCGGGAAGATCGCTTTGATCAGAAGCGGAGACGGCAATGACCGAAGCATAGGCAGCGGGATAGAGCACATCGCCCGAACGGGTGTTGCCGCCAGCAGCCACCAGCAGCAGTCCCGCATTATAGGCGGCATCACATGCATCTCGCAGTACCGGTGAATCCGGTCCGGCAATGCTGATATTGGCGATGTCCATGCCGCTGGCAACCGCCCACTCAATGCCCGCTACGACCCAGCTGAGCAGGCCGAATCCCCCCCCGTCGAGAACCTTCACCGCATACAGGGAGGCATCAGGCGCGCCGCCGACCACGCCGCCGCCATCCGCGGCTGCGGCAATGATGCCGGCTACATGGGTGCCATGACTGTTCCAACTGTCGTCATAGGGATCATCGTCGGCAAAAACAAAATCATAGCCGCCCCGGAAGTTGGGGGAAAGCTGGGGATGGGTATAATCAATACCGGTGTCGAGCACGGCTATTTTTACTCCCTGCCCGGTAATGCCCTGATCGTGCACAAGTTGACAGCCGATGTGCAGGACGCCCCAGGAGTCGCCGTATTCAGCTTCAGCCAGCTCCGGCTCAACGGCGGAAACCACGGCATCTTCCACCACGTATTTTATGCGGGGATTGGCCCGGAGGCGGGCTATTTCCTGTTCAGGGAGATTGGCGGCAAAGGCATTGATGAGACGGAAGGCATGTCTCATCCTGCCTTTATGACCGCGGAGAAGCCTGCGCTCGGCGGCACCCGGCTTTTTGTTAAAGCCGATGATCACCGCGCGCTCCGAAACGGAGGCGGCGGCGACTTCCGCCGGCAGGAGCAGACAGAGAATGAGGACAAAGAACACAGCTGTAGAGCAGATTTCTGGCTTCTTCATGGCCGACAACCATAAGGTAAAAGAGATAATTGGCAGGGAGCCGCAGCAGTGCCGCTCCCTGCCCGCCGAATAGGGCGAGGACGGAAACGTCCTCTTATCTTCTGCTCGGTTTTTTGATGATGGCTCTTCTGATACTTACTGCGCCGGTGGCATCGCCATAGACACTGTCCACGTTGATTGCCGGATCACACTCGCCGCACTTGGCATCGATGGAGTTGTCGCTCCAGGAAAGCACGGTGCAGTCCGCCACAGCATCGGGCAGAGACACACTGGTGCCGGACCCGGTTGCATTGACATACTGGCTGAAGCCCTTGCCGGTGATGCTGACCACGCCGTTTGAACAGCTGGCCGAAGTAATCTTCACCTCAGGCATGACGGCGAGGTTGACACTGTTGCTGGCCGAGTTACCCTTCACCGCGGTCAAGGCGTAGTTGCCCGGGGCCATGGTGGCCGGAACCGTGACGACTATGGTCTCTTCGGTAATGGAGTCCGGAGTCAGAACGGTTGCGCTGCCGTCGGCTGCTTTCAGGCTGATGGAGCTGGTCAATTCAATGGTTCCGTTGGGGCCAAGCACCAGATTGGTAAAGGCGGCACCGGAGATGGTGAGCTGGGTAGCAAACCCTGCCGTTACGGTTGAGCTGCTCACCCCGGAGATATCCGGAATGACCGGGCCGGAATAAGGAGCGGCGGCGGCGGTAAAACCGTGGCAGCCCCAGCAGTCATCCTGGTTGCCGATATGGCCGAAGTAGGCCTCTTCAGTGCCCGGATCAATGCCGTTGCCATCGGAATCCACCTGGATGTTGTGCAGTGAATTCACGCCATGGCACACCTCGCATTGACGCACCTTGGCATCGTCGTCGGCCGTCACATCATGGCAGAGTGTACACTTACCTATTGCGGGGAGCCCCAGGCCGGTACTGTGATGGGTATCCGCGTTGGTGTAAACAGTCACCCCGCTTGCGGTATCGGTTCCGGCGTCATGGCAGAAGGCACAGCCGCCTTCGCCGTTGGGGCCGGTGCCGAGGCCGGTCTGGGGAGTCACCAGAGACGGGTCATAGGTGGGGATATAATGCCCGTCACCCGGATTGTCGATGGGACCATGACAGGCCTTGCAGTCATCCGCCAGGGCCTTGGCAGTCAGATGATGCACGGAAGCCTCTCCGGCCTGCTGTTCATGACAGAGCAGACAGTCTCTGAAGGAGACAAAACTATAGGTGAAAGTCGCATCATCCCAGACCATCTGATGGCAGGACAGACACTCATAGGCGTCACCGGGTGTGCCGGCAGGTGCAGCAGTCGGGTCGGGAATTGTCATACCAACCAGGAGGTGGTGGCGGTCGGGAATTGTTTCCGGTTTCACCACCGTTGTATCTTCATGGCAGGCCCGACAGTTTGCCTCAACAAGGGTGTTGAAAACACCGTCAGGAATACCGATATTCTGGTTTACCGGAGGTGGCGGAACATCCGCCTGGACTGGAAGTGCATAGGTAAATGCAAGAGCGACCGGCATGGCCAGTGTATATAAAATTTTTTTTAACATTGCTTTCCCCTCATCAAAATGATTCCTCAATTTTTGTCTTCAGTTACCCTCGAAGTTCCTCTTCCCTCAGTGTTGCAATCACCCCCTTTGCACAAAACAGTATAATCTGCATAAATAATCTCTCCGTAATGGTTGGCAAAACGGACGGATAAACTACTCGCGCATTTCCCGGGGCAGAACTTCTCTGTCTGCAGGATACAAATTGGGCATTATCGCTGCAGACTGCTGCAGCCAGGGAAATTGATTTCCAGAAGGATTCAGGCGCTGCCGGAGAGACTCTTTACTTATATCCGTCTCTTACGACGCAGGGCCGCCAAAGCACCCAGACCCGAACCAAGCAACACAACTGCGCCCGGCAGCGGCACGGCACTTGTTTCAATGTCAACGCGGAACCCTTGCAAGGTGCCGGTCTCGTATTGCCAATTGTCAAACAGGACAAGACTCCACATGCCAGCCGCCGAATCACCATCAAAGAAAGACAGCAGGTTGCTGTCGCCATCAGCGTCGGGGCCATTTGAGCTTGGTTTGAAGGAACCGGGGCCATAGGGGGGGGCAGCCTCATTGATATACATCGAGGCCTCATCGTCGAACAGGACGTTGCTCATGTCATTACGGGAGTCACCGTCCTCGTTGTACAGCTGGACATATTTCCAGGAAGAACGTCCCGCTTCCTGGTGGGCTATATAGATATCCAGATCACCAATCCAGGTATGGTCGATGTCCACAAAAACATTGACATCGGTGATGGTGCCCAGGTTGCCGACAGCATCGGTTATATCGGCATAGACCCAGTCACCCTCGGCAATGGCCAGCGGCGCACCTGGGAAGCTAAATGAATAGGTTGCTGCTGCCGCCGTCCCGGCCAGGCCGAAACAGAGCATGGCAACTCCAATTGAAGCTGTTAATTTTCTCATGTTTTTCCCTCATTTCCTCATTTCATTTTGCTCTGCAACAGTTTCCACTTTGCCTTAGAGGAGCAAGGTGTTGCTGCACTGCGACAATTTGTCATATCCCTCATTAGGGACTTAAACAGCCTTTTCCTTCTGCTGTCAAGCAATTGGGGTGCGGCAAATTGTCGCACCTGTTGCCGGCAAATCTTAACCGGCAGAAAAAAAGGTCGTTATTTGCTGATTCAGGTTTTTCTTCCCATTCCGTTGTCGAAAAATCTGCAGCAGCGATACCCGCCGTTGCCAGGCCTTTTCCGTTTGTTTATCGCAGATCACCTCCTTTTACGCCTTTCTTTCGGAGAAAAACCGTAACGGCCTGTTTTGCAACAATTCCTTAAATCATCATCATTGAGCAATAATCATACCAAAAAGACGGAAAAGAGTCCCCCTTCATTTTCTTCGTCCAGCTCGCCTCTCGTTAAACTGTACAGTATATTGAGACACCGGAAAATTAAATTCAAAAAATTGTCAGGACAGGCGCGCGTTTTCAGGAAGAGGACATTCCGTAAAACACGGAAGGCAAATCCATTTTTCTGGAAATCTTTCCATATTTCCGGATTTCACAAGGCGGGAAAATCCATAGAGCTTACTGACTAAGGGTCAAACCGGCAGGAGGTGTGATATTTTACAAGTCGCAGTATTGTGACAGGGCCGCCTGTAGCCTCTCGCAACTCACGGCGCAACAGCGCTGAGGCGGACCGCGCATAACAACGCACAGTCCGCCACTCACCGCGGAAGCCCCTGAGGGACCTGAAACACATGGAGGGGGGGGAATGCGTCCAATCAGCCGCAAGCGCAACCGGGACCGCAACCGCCACTCGGCTCACAGCTGCCCTCGCCATGAGAACCGCAACCGCAGCCGCAATCGGACTCAAGTTCAGCAAGCTCGTCCGCACTGGGCTCCCGGACTTCAACCACATTTACATCAAAACAGAGTCTTTTGCCGGCCAGAGGATGGTTGAGATCAACAGTCACGGTGTCATCAATGGCATTCACCCTGGCCACGCTGATCATGACCGGGCCATGGGGACCATGGGCCTCAAAAGTCATGCCAGGTTCGACCTTGACGTCATCAGGGAATTGGTCCATGGGGATGTCCTGAAACAGATCCTCACTCACCGCTCCGTAGGCATCTTCGGCCTCAACGACTACCCGGGAACTGTCACCGACCTTCATGCCCATCAGGGCATTTTCCAGCCCGGGGATAATCTGCCCTGATCCGGCAATAAAGCCAAGTGGCTCACCGGCCGGGGATTTGTCGACTTCTTCTCCGGAATCCAATGTCAGCCTGTAATCAATAGCTACATATAATTTATCTGCAATATTCACGAATTACCTCCTGAAGGATGCACTGTGCATCCATTTACGAAAAAAATCCCGATGAGGCCTCGCGTCCTGGCATCATCGGGCTCCATTTCCTGTACTTTAAGGCATCACCCCAGAAAGTCAACTGTTTAGTAGCTGAGCTGCCCTATCTCTTCTGCCGGCGCACGCCTTCCCGTTGCCCCATACCGGACGGCAGATGCGCGGGAAAACCCAAAAGACCATTTGCAAATCCCTCTGTACAGCAGTAAAAGATATAAGAATTTTCAACAAAGTGCTGCAACCCCGCAAAATTACCAGGGACAGAAAAATGAATAGACTGAAAATACTCATCGCTGGCATTGTGCTGGCACTCTTTACCGTTACCGCATACGCAGCAGAGCGCTTTAACTTCGGTGAGCACTGGACTGCATCAACAATTCCGGAAAAAATGTTATTCATGCAAGGATATCAGGCCGGTTACATAATCGGCGCCATGCATGCCACCAGAAGCCTCATGCCGATTGCCACTGAGGAGGAAAAGCAGGCGGCATTCAACAAGGCGGCAACCATATACAACCAGAGGCGATTTGCCAACGACATGCTGGCCAGTATCCTTGTCATGATGGACAGGCTGTATGAAAATCCGGAGAACCATTATATAGACAGGGGCATCATGCTGGAGCTGGCAATTGATAAACTCCAGGGCAGAAATATCGAGGAAGATCTTCTTTTTCAACGAAAAGCTGCTGCGGAAGACAGCAAACAGGAAAAATAACCACCACCATTACCCGTCAAGGGACTTACAGGAGCAACCATGACCAGCGAAATATTTGACAAAGCCGCTGCGGACTGGGACAAGAACTCCCTGCGCCTCCAGCTCTCCAAAAGCGTTGCCGCGTCCATCAAAAATACCGTACCTCTCAGTAAAGACATGAGCGCCCTGGAAATCGGCTGCGGCACCGGCCTCATCACCACAGAACTTGCCCCTCATCTGCAAAACATTGTCGCCACCGACACATCAGGGGGCATGCTCTGGGTGCTGCAGGAAAAGATCAACAGCCACTCTCTGGGCAATATAGAGACGCTGCAACTTGACCTCGGCTCTGATGATGACTCGCTTGCCGGCCGGAGTTTCAACCTGATTTACAGCAGCATGACCCTGCATCACATAAAGGATCCTGCCGCTGTTCTGCAAAAATGCCGGCAACTGCTGGCGGAAGGCGGCTTTCTGGCTATTGCCGACCTTGAAAAAGAGGACGGCTCCTTCCACGGTGACATGGAGGGAGTGGAACATCTCGGCTTTGACCCAGGCCAGCTGGCAGCCCTGGCAACCACCTGCGGATTTGCCCAGGTCAACGTCAGCAGGGCACATGTGATCACCAAGGAGAATGCCCGGCGGCAGGTGCGCGACTATCCGGTATTTCTCCTCATTGCCCGGAAAAGCTGAGCCATTGAGCCTCTTGCAAAATAAACGTCGTAGCGAGATCGAGAGAAAAATATTCTGTGCAAGGATGAGTTGTGAAATCGCCCGGAAGCGTAGCTGTGCTACGTTGAGGACGATTTCACCAGGATGGCCGCACAGGTTATTTTTAGCCGATCGGAGTAGATGTTCATTTTGCAAGAGGCTCCATAGGGAGAAAGTACCATGAAACGCGACAGGGAAAACTGCCGGGTTGATATGGATGAGGGGGAAGAGCGCTACCTGCATGGCCGGGCGCTGTGTGAAGACTGTTACATGGACGCCCTTTCTCCGGCCAAAACATGTGATCCATGGGCGGTGCGCAGCGCCTCCATCGCCGGTGCATGCGGCGAGACCATGCAGGCCGGCGGGCTGCAGGGAAAAATTATGGACCTGCTCAAAAAAAATGAAGGCCTGACACTTGCCGAGCTGGCCCAGAGGTTAGCGGTACGGCCCGGTGACATGGAAAGGGAGATTGCCGCCCTGCGTCACATGGAGAAGGTGCGCGCAGCGATAGTCAACGGCAGAAAAGTAATAACCCTCTGGTAGCGGTTTGCAACTCTCTCCGGCACATTGAGGAAGCCATGGACATTGCCCCGGGACAGAACCGGAAAAACACCGGGGACCACCTGTCAAAACTGCCATTGCGCGATGGTGTTGCCAACGCCGTCATGCTGGGGGCGGGGGAAACCTACCTGGGACCATTCGGCATCTTCCTGCAGGCCAGCACCCTGCAGATCGGGCTTCTGGCCACATTGCCTCAGGTTTTTGAGGCAATGGCCCAGTGGATCAGCGCCCTGACTCTCGACCGCTGCAAAAGCCGCAGAACGGTAATCCTTTTCTGGGTCAGCATCCAGACAGCGCTGTGGCTGCCGATAGCCCTTCTCCCCTTTTTACCCGTATCAACTACCATTGCCGTTATTACCCTTATCTGCCTGGTAACGCTTAACCATGTTGCCTCGGGTTTCATTCACCCCGTCTGGAGCAGCCTCATCGGCGATCTGGTGCCCCTGGAAATGCGGGGCCGATTTTTCGGCAACCGCAACCGCCTGAGCGGCATGAGCACTTTTATCAGTCTGCTCCTGGCCGGATGCGTCCTTCATTTTTTTAAAAACTCAGGCTGGGCCGCAGCCGGTTTTCTGGTCATTTTCGCCGTGGCCATGCTGGCCAGGATCTTCTCAGTGGGCTGGATTCGCCGCTATGCCGATCCCCCCTACCACATGCCGCCCGGTGAGGCCTTTTCCTTCTGGCAGTTTCTGCGGCGGACTCCTTCCTCCAATTACGTCAAATTCGTCTTTTTCTTTGCCTCCATCAATTTCAGCGTAGCCTTCTCCTCACCCTATTTCGCCCTCTATATGCTGCGTGATCTCCAGCTCTCCTATCTGCAGTTCACCTCAATTTCCGCGGTGGCCACCATGTGCCAGTTTCTGACCTTCCGTTACTGGGGTGACATAAGCGACCGTTTCGGCAATAAGAAGATCCTCAATGCCTGCAGCTGGGGTATCGGCGTGGTGCCGATCTGCTGGCTTGTTTCAACCAATATCTTCTATCTCTGCTTCATTCAGGTCTTTGCCGGCTTTGTCTGGGCAGGCTTTAACCTGGCATCAGCCAACTTTATCTATGATGTCTGTTCTCCGCCCAAACGGGCCCGTTGTGTTGCCTACCGGGGAATCATCAACAGCGTTTTTATCCTCTGCGGCTCCCTGGCCGGCGGCATGGCGGCAAATCTGCTGCCGCCCTCTCTCGCCCTGGGGCCAATCCGCATCTCCCATTCCATTGTGCTGATTTTTCTCATTTCCGGCCTGCTCCGCCTGGCAACCGCAGCCGGTCTGCTCAGGAAATTCCACGAGGTGCGTGAAGTGGAAAGCATCCGCAGCCGCGATCTCATCTTCCGCGTCAGCCATATCAAACCAATTGCCGGCGCCACCTTTAATCTGCTCACCTATTTTTTCCGCGAATCGCGGGAGGATAAAGAAAAAAAATCCCCGCTGGAGAGCAGCACGACACAAGAAAAATAATTGGCGCCAACCGCTTTGTTTCCATAATTTAACCGGCTGAACGCGAGTGGTAAGAATTTTTTCAACTGCCGTGCGGAACAATTTGACACCCACCTGACCGGGGATTATATAATTCTTTTTATCTAACCATTCATTGTAACAATATTGTTACGACAAATTCTTTTTCCTGACGGAGTATTCTGCACAAAGGCTGCGTTTCAGGGGCCAGGCACACACCCGGCATTCCACATAGAATCTCATGACATGCCAAGGGACAATAGCCCGTATTGCCTGTCAGCCTCGATCATCTTTCGCCCTTTTCAAGCCGCATCATGGCTACCCGGCAACATGGCAGGCAGACACCCGGTTTTGTCATCTTGTCCAGCTTGAAGAGAAATATCCAGAGCGCAGCAGACGGAAAGTAGCGAAATCTCCCCGGGACCACGGCAAAAAGGAATAATTCCATGCGGCTTTGTGCCATATGCGCAAAAGAGAACAGAACATGTTGCGTCTATCGTGACATACTCGTAAGCGCAGGAGATCTTGAGAGGATTGCCGGCTACACCGGCGCCAGAAATTTTTTTGAACTGAGACGACCCAACTCTTCGGAATATCTGGATCAGGACGATGATCCGAACTGGAATCTCTATACCCTGTTTGCCGACGGTTCCCGCCGGGTCTTAAAACATGCGGAACCGGGCATCTGCTGGTTTCTCACCCCACGAGGCTGCCTGCTGCCGGAAGAGGTCCGGCCCCTGGTCTGCCGCCTGCATCCGGTGGAGTTTACCGAACAGATGATCACCGGACTGTCCAGGGAATGCCCGGCTGAACACCTGCCGGAAAACGAGACGCTTCTGTCAAATCTGGAGATGGACCTCAACCTGGCCGAACTCTGCCGGCAGCAGCTTTACGCCGAGCTGCGACAGGAGACATTGCGCCGTCCCAAAGCAGCCTAACAAAGTTGAAACAGACAAGGGCAAAGAACACATTCAGACAACCTGATTACGGCAGATTTTACTTCGATACCCTGATTGCGGTTCGAGAAGAGCGCCTAAAGCACTTAAAATAATTGAAGTTACGGCACTTTCTGATCAGATAATTCCTCTGACTTTATATGTAAAAACCTACATTCAATCTGACAAAATTCAATTTTTAGTTCCGATTAAATCTGGCGGCTACCCGATTGAAGGTTGCTCAGGATAATGTAAACTTGCGGTTTCGCAGAAACGATTAAGGTTGCCCATTAAAATCTTATTCTACAGTACATTCGGAAGAAAGGAGGGGAAGTTATGAACTGTCATGGTAACGCAAATTCCGACTGCTTGAGCTTGTGGCAGCCTTCACGTCATTCGCTGAAAGGCTGTGGGAAGATGGAGACTTAAATAAAGTCCCCATCTTCGTCCCGAATTTAGCTTTTCTGGCGTTTTTTACGGGCAACTCCGGCTAGTCCGGCCAATCCGCTGGTGAAGAGAAATATAGTGGCTGGCTCCGGAACGGGGGCGGAATTCGGAGATACGCTAAGATCCAAATATGTGGTCAAGTTTACAGGACCATTGAATGCGTAAATTAATCCCTCGTTCCAATCACCAAGATCAGAAAAGATCCCTAATGTCGTCATCCCGTTTGTTAAGGCGGTGAAGCTCAGGGTGGCGAGAGTAATTTGGTTGTCAGTAACGCCAGGGAATGCAGAACCGGCCACATCTGTATTGCCAAAGCTTGCCGAATCATCCCAGAAAAATGAATTAACGGTTGCACCCGTGTATGCCAGCAGGCTGGTATCTGCCACATTTACATCAAATCCGAAGGCGATTACCTCATCAAAAAATAAGCCATCGAAGATTCCTGAAGCGACGACATCTATGGTAAAATTTTCGCCCGCCGTTATATTCGCATCGGAAGGGGCCAACTGAATTGAGAGAGCGTGGGCTTGAGAAACCATAAAGAGTGAACAAAACAAGAACATTGATATAATTTTTTTCAACATTTTCTTCTCCTTCATCTGAAAATAATTCAGCTTTAATATTGTTGATTGCTGTTATTGCGCAGCAAGGTAATAACCATACCAAATTCGATAGTCCCCATAGGTTACGCACCCATCACCATCGTAATCACAAATGGAATTAAAATTCACCGCACCTGTGCAGGTCCCTAGAGACGCCCTGAAAACATTCAGGTCTGCAAGGTCCACATCATCATTGCCATCAAGGTCACCAGGGATACTTTCACAAGCATCACCTGTACCATTGCCATCTGAGTCAACCTGGTCAGGGTTAAAAGCACTTGGGCAATTATCAAATTCATCAGCAATACTATCATTGTCTTCATCGGGTAGCACATCTCCATAGGAAAAGCCTAAACGAACATTTGAGATCTCTACCGATGACTGAATTTCAGTTAAGCCGTCAAGACGGAAAGCCAAGCTATGCTTACCTGGTTCAAGATTCCCAACCCAAATAGGTTCGCTATGATTGATTCCTTCAGCAGCATATTTTTCGTCAGCCTTAAAGACAATCTGATCGTCAACAAATATGGACAACAGACCATTTGCTTTTGATGTGAACTTGTAATCATAGTTGATTGTATTTGTTGAATCACTAATATCTACCTGAACTACAAACCAAACGGGGGAGCCCGTGGTTAATTTAGCCATTGCAGAGGATGGAAACTCCACAATACCAGTGTCACTTTTTTGTACAATCTGATCGTTGGCCTCTGCTACCCAGAAATTCAATGCTTCCTCGTTTCTGGCAATTAAAACCGGTTTTTCTTCTGCGGGTGTTTCACAGCTAAGTTCAGTTATGTCTGAGAAATCGAAGATTTTTCCTCTTTGGTATTGATATCCATTAACTGTGCATTGATCGTTACTTCCGACAAAGAAGAGAGAATTACCTTCTAATGTTAACGGGAAGGCGTAAAAATTGCCAAGAGTAAGCAGATCAGCATCAGTCGGAATATTATACCAATCTAGGGCGGACAAATCATGATTGATTGAATAATTGTATACCCTGTAAGGCCATGCATGAGCCCCTATCCCTGCAATATCTCGATTAACAATGTCTAACTCTGTTACATCAAAATTGAAGCAAAATTTAAGAGTTAAATCAGTATCATCAAGACTGGTTGTGCCAACGCGCCTCATGTCAACATACTGTTCAGCAAAGTCTGCCCAGCGTCCATAGGTTGAGCCATCGCCACGCGGATCATATGCATCAAGAAAAGTAAGATGGATGGTTGGTTCTTCTGAAGCAGTTTTTCTCTTTTCTAAATAAATCATCTCAGAAGCCGTCTGGATCAGCTGAGACCCTGCACTATGGGCAATGAAGTGTATATGCTCATAATTTCGTTCGGCAATTTCTGCGCCGAGCCTTTTCCCCTGTGCGATAGCGTTCACATACGCTGCCATTGGATCAAGGTCAGACAAGTTCCCGGCATCCTCATTCCAGTCAAAAGCAATTACCTCCCATTCGCTGGTGGTTGAATCTTGAATCGCATCACGCATATATGTAACCCAATCCGCGGTAGGGTTACTACTCCACCCATGAACTATCAGCACGAGGTTGTTTGCACCTGGTTGCTTCGGAGGTAACTCATGATAATCAGGTGGTTTTGGAGGAAATTGCACTCCCACCTCAGGTACCATTGGATTTTTTCCTAAGCTTATTTCTTCCCCATCGTTAAGCCCATCCCCATCAGTATCCGGATTCGTAGGATCTGTGCCAAGCTCGCATTCCTTCTGGTTTGTCAAGCCATCCGAATCGTGATCGGCATCCGGATTCTGTGACAAATCGCCAAAATAGTGAAGTTCGCAACAGTCACTCATGCCGTCATTGTCATCATCAATGACGACCGTTTCATTAATGGTTGAAGTAGGTTGGTCCGCAAGAATGGTAATTTCTCTTGAAGCCAACACCTGGCCGTCGGTTTTCTTGACCACCCATTCGTAGACGCCGGCCGCAAGATCCTGGATAAAGTAAACTCCGGAGGCATCCACGTAGTCTGAACCTTTAAGCTCACCGCCCTGCCGCACCTCAACCATCAGATCTACCGCGGAGCAGCCGCTCTGGCTGATCCTGCCGCCGATCGCCGGCACGAGATGCGTTCGGACTTCCTGAATCAGGGGGTCCAGTTCCACACCCAAATAGTTTTCATGCTTGAGTGTCGAATCGAGCTCGACAAAAAAACCGTCTTTCGTGCTGGACAACTGCCAGAATCCAGCAGTCGTGCCTTGTGCAGCCACATCGCCAAAGTCGATTACAAGATCACCGGCTTGGAAACCGCTGCTATCCGGGATCGCGGAGGAACCATTCAAGGTAAAACTCACGGGAACATTATTGACATTCTCCACGATGTGTGGCTGGGCGGATGAAAGGGATAAATTATGAGCAGGCCCGGCACCCTGATTGGTGACGACTGCGTCGAGATAGACCGGTTTCCCAGCCATCACCACGTAGGGGAGATAGTAATCCACGACCAGCTTGGGCATGGGTTTGACCGTGATGCTTTCCGCCGGGGTTGTGTAACTGAAGCTTTCCCCGCTGTAGGAATAATCAATCGAGGCGGAAATGTTGTATTGCCGCCCTTCGGCCTGATCGCCGCCGGCACTGCTGCTCGGAATGATTTGCCAATTTATCTCGCCCGTCCCGGAAAGGGTTGCGCTTATCCCAGATTCCCTGGTGACGACAACAAAGAACAGGTCACTTGCATCATTGCCATCGGCGTCTGCTATATGTAACTGGAGATTGACATTCTCGAGTGTCGCCACAGTCGGGGTCAGATTCAACTGGGCATCAAAAGCCTCGCGTTCCAATGAGACTTTTTGGGCAATCTGAATCTTGACTGTCCCATGCTCATTAAAAGTTGGTATAGACGGTGCCTGAAACCCTCCTGAAGGAGTCGTTGACTGGCTGATAATCTCATTCTGTCGAATGGTTGTAATCGAAATCGGCATGAGATAAGCATCACGGTTTTCCCGATCCTCCCATTTGCCGAAAAAGCCCATATAATGCCTGGTGTCCAGAAAGGCTTCCCGGTTTGCAGTAAAGCGGGTTTCCAGGGCGTTCTGCAACTCATCGATATCAAAGGTCACTGTATCGCCTTTGAAGCTTAACGGCTCAGTCCGGTTGAAGTTACCCGACCAGAAGCCGAGATTACTCTCAAGGATGCTGGCTGCGTCAGGCCCGCCATTGACATGGCTAACCGCCTTCAAAGCTTCATCTTGCGCAAAGACCATGTCTCTATTGCTTTTTACCGTCAATCTGTAAGTCGTGCCCTGGTATTCAAGGTCGTTGAGATTACCATCGGTCTCATCGTTCATAAATGAAATTGCGGGCAAAGCAAGATCCGTGGGCCGCCAGAAGAGCACCGGGATCGGCGTGGTGGTGGTGCTTTCATGGGCTTCGCCTTCAAAGGAGAAGGTATAATCGCCTGTTGTAATGATATTCCCCATGTTTCTGCTGTTTAATTTTGCATTGGCCACATCGGGGATGGTGGCCCGGAATGCCACCTGGACACTTGCCTGGGGTGCAAGTTCGCCAAGCGCGAGGACCTGTGAGTCATTGGCGAAGACAATACGCACCTCATTATCGACCGGGTCCAGTGCGGCGGCGTTCAGCACCACATTGCGCACCGGGGCATTGTTGCTGGTGTTCTTGATGGTGATAGTCCCCTCATAGGTCTCATCCGGGAAGAAGGAAAGGCCTATGCTGGTGGGAGAGGCATAAAGCGTGGGTTTGATCAGGTCTGTAACATAGGTGATGTTCAAGTTGACCGAATATTGATCCTGGATGGTTGTGGGGGTCACGGAAAAGTCTACGTTCACGAGGTTGGTGATCATCATGACATCGATATTCCGGGGAGTGGTCCCTATCTCGACGGTGGTCTCCCCTTCAACGGTATCATGTTTTGCCGCAATGATTACATAGCGGTAATCACCCGCTGGCACTTCCGTAAAGAGAAGCAGCCCTGCTGCGTCGGTTGTCCCTTTCAGGACATTGTTGTACTCCTGGCTGCCATCCGGAGTGACATTGACGTAGAACGCCTTGCTGATCAGATTGATCTCGGCACCCGGCACGACTGAGCCGGTATCGTCAATCACCTTAAAGGCAACCTGTCCGGTAGTGGCCGTGGTGATTTCCACCGTGAGGTACACCGGTTTCACTGTGCCGTCGTAGAGAAGATCGAGCTGCACTAAATGCGTTCCCAAAGCCATATCGGCCGGTGGATCAATCAGGATCTGGCAGGTTTTCGATTCCGAAGGCGCTAATGCCCCGAATTCGCCGTTGATTATGTTAATCCAGCTATATGTCTGGGGATCATTGATGGTGAATGCCGTGTTCGCCATGGCGGCGAAACCTTCGTTTGTTACCGTAACCGCCTTGGCCACAGGTTCACCGATCCGCACCCCTGCCTGCAGCGGGTCCGGGGTGACTACTGGAATACTTACTGCTTCGTGCAGTTTGACTGTGAAAATGGTTGTTTCTTTCGAGCCCTGGGTTGAATCGATGTTAATCGAAAAGACAGCGGGAATTGCCGGTGCAACGCCGGCTTCAGCGCTCATCACAACGGGAATATCAACAGATGCTCCGGGCTCGAGCGAAGTGGGGAGATTGGCATTGTCGATCAAGCCGGTTACCAGATCCCCCAGGTCATTGTCGATCAGGTTATACTGGATGCCACTCAGTGCTGTAGCGCCTATGTTGTGAAGCTTGAGATTAACAGTCCGCGAGGAATTCATGGACATGTCGAGGGTAACACTGGCAGGTTGGAGCAGCAGACCCAGGATTTCAAATCCCGAAGAAGAGCTTTTCTCCAATCCTTCATGTATCGCACTGGCCTGGACGGTATAAATACCGGCTTCATCGGCGAGGGGTTGGAAGACATAACGGAACTCACCAGCCTGATTCGTGTAGGCGGTATAGGTGCGAATATAACCATTCGATCCTATATCGATTTTTACCGCTGCATTCACTATTGGATCGCCTGTGCCGCCGATGACATTCCCTGCAATGGGGACATCCTGTCCACGGTCGTAGGTGGGATGCTCCAACCCGACTGTAATCGTAAAACCGGTAAGGTTGATCGTAGCAATGACGCTGGTGTTATTTTCTTCGTTTCCTGCTCGGTCGATCGCCCTAAGGCCGAATTTGTATACACCTTCGCTGTGCAGATTTACCTGGAAAGAATTTGATGGATGGTAAATGGTGGCATAGGGGGAGGCATAATTAATCTCCCCGGTTCCGTTATCCCAATACAGGTGGTAGGAGTGGATATCTTCTGATGTCGAATGAGTCCACTCAAGCTGGCTTCCGGCAGAAGTCGTAATTGCCCGGAAGTTAGTGGCCGGCAGAGGAGGCGCGCCATCCACCGTAAAATTCCGCATGGCGGGTTCGGGATCTTCATTGCCTGCCTGGTCCCTGGCCTTCACCGCAAAACTATGCTGCCCGTCGGCAAGATTCTCAAAAGTGTGGCCGGTTACGGCCTCAAATGGTGACCAGGAGCTGCCGTCCAGGCTATAGGAAAAAGTGAGCGGCACTGGCATATTGTCCGTGCCGGCCCAACTGAACGTAACAGGAATTGCCTTGACATAGGACAATTCCGCAGGGCCTGCAGTGATACTGGTCTGGGGCGGCAGGACATCGACGATGTTCACCACGAGTGAAGTCTGGAGATCATAGCGAATGTTGGTATCCGTATTCCAGAGAGTGATATTATAGGTACCGGAGGCGACAAATGCTCCGGCATCATTTCTGCCGTCCCATTGGGCGGTGTAAATTCCCCCTGTCTCTTGAAGCTGTAAAGACTTGACCGAACCAATCCGGGCTTCCAGATTCAGACCTGTCGGCATTTCCGCTGTGATAGCGACAGAATTTGTCCCTGTTACTTCAAAAGGATTGGAAGAGACATTGAGAGATTTGGCGGAACTGAGGGTTAAAGTCCCTGTTGCTGGAAATTCGTTCCCTGCGCTGTCATACACTCGAATGGTGCAGACGCCGTCTTTAGGGATGATGCCATTGATCTTTCCGTCCCATTCTGCCTCGTAAGTCCCTTGGCTCCCCACCTCTCGTAGGACCAGGCGAGGAGTTGAACCACTTTGCGGGTGGCTGATGGAGGTGGTCAAGCCGGACTGGAGAGCATCCGCCAGCACTGTAATTGTAGTGGAATTGCTCCCTGTGGGTACAAATGGATCCGGTGAAGCGCTGATGGCAAAGACTGCCACATTGACTACAAAATTGCGGGTAGGGTAATAACGGACACTGGAGCCTGCATGGTAAATTTCGGCCCGGTAAGTATTCGCCCCGGCGAAGTTACCGTAGGTATCCCGCCCATCCCATTCGGCGGTATAAATCCCCGAGGCTTCGGTCATGGGAATACTTTTCGTCAAGGCATTGGTGTTACTGTTGAAGATGTAGGCTTCAAGATTGAGGCCGCTTGCAGCATTTGCCGTTATGGTTGCGAAATTATTACCCCCAGGAGTGAAAGGTGATGGTGAGGCGGAGATGGAAGAAACGCTGGAGATGGTGATCTGGCCGGTGACGGTGGACTGATTTCCGGCGCTGTCGTAGACGTAGACGGTCCAAGCGCCGTCCTGCATAATATAGTCAGGTGCATACTGACCCACTCCGTCTATTACCTTGTAATTGTAGTAGATAGCGTCCCAGGAAGCGGTGTATACGCCGGGGGTGGCGGTCTCAGTGAGTGGTAATTCCCGTTCATGGTTTGGACCATACCACCAAGTATTGTAGTATCGGTAAAATCGCAGGTACAGGCCTGTCTGGCCACTTTCTCCTCTGTACGTAAAATTAACTGCATTCGTCCCGGTTGGAACAAACGGGTTAGTCGCATCATGCCCTAATCCTTCGACCTCAATTGTACTCGATGGGCCGATATAAGTGGTCGTTGCAAGATTGAAAACCCTAAAATCATATATACCAGCAATAAAAAGAGCATTAGCGCTATCCCTCCCATTCCAGGTAGTTGAGTATAATCCGGGTTCAGTTTCGACAAGTAACAATCCTCCTCTGACAACTGCATCTATATCAGGATTAATTACCCTGATTTCCAGAGTATCTACTCCCGGTGTAGCCTCTACGGAAATTGTGGTTGTCTCCCCTTCATAGGGATTGAAGGGATCTGTAGAAGCATAGAGGGAAAATACTTCTGTTGCTCCCCATGCTGAAGAAGTAATACAAATGAAAAACAAAAACAGAATTACTAATGACTTCACTTTCTCCATGAGATCCCCCCGCCTCGTCAATTTACTACATTTAAATATTCGTTTCTCTACTGCATAATCTTTTTCATTTATCTGCTTCGAAGGATGTTGAAAACTGATATTATTGAGGACGTTTTTTTCTTAAGGATTTAACATCCTTCTTTGGCTGGATAGCTAAATTTTCATTTTGTAGGTTAACCCTATAATTCCGTTAGCAATTTTTACGCCTTTCGTGGTAAATAAAATAAACCCTTAAATGTTAGGCGGTTAGGTCATTAATCGGTCAGGGCATATATGGTCAATGAGGGATAATTCCGGAATTTATTTCAGAAAAGTGGAAAATTCCACAAAACAGAACGAGATTTTATAAATGGTTGGCAGATCATTAATATTGCCACATCGAATTTACTTGTTTCTCATTATTTCCAAATCTGAAGATATCTACTATTCTGATCAAATCTGAGCAACTACACTTTAACCCCCAGGGAGCACAAGGGCATTTTAATTACTTTAAGTATTTCAGGCACTCAAACCGGTAACAGGCCAGAATCCTGAGTGGTCAATTAATTATTAAAATTACGTCCTGACATCAGGAGTTCTCACATTGGGTTTTGCGGGGTATGCCGCCCAAACCCTTGATGAATATGGCTAACGGTCGGCAACGGCGCCGGCCAGCGCGATGAATTCACTCTTCGGCAGAATGCCATACACCTTTTTGACCAGATTCCCGTCTTTATCAAAAAACAGCATGGCCGGCGGGCCAAAAACGCTGAATTTATCCTTCATGGGCTGGGTGCGTTTGTCGAACTGATCCCCCAGGTCCGCCTGGATGACGACAAAATTTGTCTTGAGATATTGCCTGACCTCGCTGTCGCGGAAGACATTTCTTTCCATGATCTTGCAATCCGTGCACCACGGCGCATAGTAATCAAGTAACACCGGCTTGCCCGCCGCCCTGGCTTCGGCAAACTTCTCGGTCATCTCATTGATGTCACCGACCTGCTCAAACAGCGGCTCATCAGACTCACGGATTGCGCTGCTGGCCTCCCCCTCATTGACCGAACCGAGGTCCAACTGCAGCGGCCGCAGAATCTCCCGGTTTCCCTGCCCGGCACCTACCAAGGCAAAAACGCCCCAGACGATCAGCAAGGTGCCGCCCGCCTGCCACAGGTATTTCAAGAATCCGGCCCCGGCCGCCGTTGATCGTTTAGCCACCATGTATATCCCGGTGAGGATGAGAAACGCTGCCCACAGGTACAGCACCGGCAGCCAACTGATCGAGGTGACAATGGTCAGCGCCAGAGCGATCATGGCGACGCCGAAGGCATGCTTCACCGTATTCATCCAGACCCCGGCCCGGGGCAGCAACCAGCCGGCGCCGATGCCGATCAGGACCATCGGCGCCCCCATGCCCAGGGCCATGAGAAACATGATTGCCCCGCCGAGGACCGGGTCCTGACTGTCCAGCGCGGCACCCAGATTGAGAATCAGGATGGGCGAGACACAGGCGCCGGCAATGATGGAGGACAACATCCCCATCAGGAACACCCCGGCGAATGTCCCGCCGCGCAGGCCGCTGGCCTTGGCCTGGGCCCGGGACTGAAGAACCGTCGGCATCTGCAGGTCATAGACCCCGAACATGGCCAGTGACAGCAGAACCAGGACACCTGCCGCCGGCAGCAGAAAATAGGGATGGGAGGTATAGGCCTGCAGCTGTCGCCCGGTGGAACCGGCCAGCACCCCGGCCGCAGACCAGACCACCGCAGTCCCCAGCACATAGACGGCTGCCAGGATACCGCCCCGTGATCTGGTCAGATTTTTACCATGACCGGCAATGATGGAGGAGATGATCGGCAGCATGGGCAGCACACACGGCGTGGCGGCCAGGCCGAGACCGGACAGGAAGGCCAGCAGCAGGCTGCCGAGGGTTTCCCATAATACTGCCGATGCTCGCTCAGCCGCTGTTGTCGCAGCGCTGTCTGCCTGAAGTTCTGCCGCCTCAGCGGTCGGGGCCAGGGTCAGCACCTTTTCCCGGATCTGCGGCGGATAGCAGAGACCGAGTTTTTCGGCGCACCCCTGCCCGCGGGCAATGAGGGTGAATGGCCCGGCCACCCCCCTGGCAATGGGCACCGTGAGAGTAACGGTGTGGCTGTAAGTTTCCACCTCCCCCTCGGACCCGTCTGGCTTCAGGCCACGCTTGAGCTTGCCTGCCGGGTACACCGGTGGCCCGAGTTCCACCCCCGGCGTACCGGAGGCAAAGGAGATCGTGTCGCGGTACATAAAGTAGTCAGCCGCCGCCGTCCAGCTGGCCTGGATGGTGCCGTCCCTGACCACCGCATCAAACCGGAAGGCCTCTTCCGGCTTGAGTGGCGGTTCGGCCGCATGACCGGTAAAACAGAGGAGCGACAGCATCATGGCTGTCAGCCAGGCGGCAATATATGGTCTCAGTCCCGCAGGCCGGGGAAAAATCTTCATGCGAATCGGTAATGTTTTTTCACTTTCTCGTGGATGGTCCACACACAGGACAGCCCCTGGGGAAAAACGACAAAATCGCCCTTGCCAAAAACAACTTCCTCGCCGCCCGCCTCTACCGTCACCCTGCCTTCCAGGAGGTAGCAGGTTTCCGTTTCATCATAATGCCAATCAAAGGTGGAAACCTCTTTTTCCCATATGGGCCAGGATTGCACATCAAGGGCGTCCAGCTTTTCCTGCAGTGGTTTTTCAATCTGAATTTTATCCATTTTCTGTCTCCTGTATCATGGCCATTGCTCATTTTCCCGTGCAGCACTCATTTTTCCGGCACCCCCTTTCCCTGCCCGGCAAGCCAAGCGGCCAGGAAAACCGGCTGAACGGCTGCGGGACAAACTCTCAGAAGAAATTGCCGAACTGCACCGGGGCTGACCTGATACGGTCAAGCTGCTCGACCAGATCGTTTATTTCTTTTTGCCAGTAGTGCTCCGTGCCGAAATCCGGGGCCACATGGGAGAAACCGTCCTCGGCAACCTGGTGGGCGCACCAGGCCGTGTAATGGATATAGCGCATGGCCCTGAGCGGTTCGATGAGGGACAGCGTACGCCGGTCAAAATGGCGAAAGGTCTCGTAGCCTTCAAGAAAAATTTCAATCTCAGCCAGGGATTCCAGCATGTAGCCGGGCAGCAGCATCCAGAAATCCTGCACCGGCGGCCCCACCGCCATGTCGTCGAAATCAACCAGATAAAAGGACTCGTCCGGCCGGTAAATGAGGTTGGCAAAGTGGCAGTCGCCATGGATACGGATCATGTCAAGGCCGGCAAAGCGCGGCTTGATCTCTTCGATGATTGCTGCGGCTATGTCCTTGAAGCGGCCGGCCAGATCCGGTGGCATGAAATTGCCGGCCAGAATATAGGCAAGCTGCCCGCTGGTTGATCGGTCCGGGGCCATGATGATCCTGTCCCTGGGCCGATGCCTGGCGCCCACCACATGGGTCCGGCCCAGCAACCGCCCCAGCTCCTGCCACTGCTCATCGTTATACTCATCATAGCTGCGCCCCCCTTTTTTCGGGAACACGGCAAAATACATATTATCATGGATGCCGAGGGTCTGTCCACCGTGCAGGGGCAGCGGCGCCACCACCGGGATCTCCTCCCCATGCAGTTCCAGCAGAAAATCATGTTCATCCTGCAGGGCATCCCTTGACCATCTTCCCGGCCTGTAGAATTTGACAATGAGACCGGCGCCGTCCTCGCCCTGCAGTTCATAGACCCGGTTGATATAACTGTTCAACGGCCGGCAGAGATTGGTGCAGTGCACCCCCAGCGCCTTTTCCACCAGGGTGATGACCGTATCAGGCGTCATGATGTGGAAAGCGGTCTGCTTTGTCGGCTTCTTACGTCTGTTCATCTCTTTTTCCTGAGGAGGCGAGCTGGCCGCAGGCAGCGGAAATATCGGCGCCCCGGCTGCTCCTGATAAATGTGCGGTAACCAGCATCGCGGAGAATCTTCTGGAACTGCAGGATATCCTCCTCCCCGGGACACTGGTAATCAAGGGATGCGGATTCATTGCAAGGCAGCAGATTGATCCGGCAGGGAATGCCGTGCAGTTTTTCAGCAAGCCTGCGGGCGTCTCCGGCCGAATCGTTGATCCCCTTGATGAGAATATACTCAAACAGGATAACCTTTCTGCCGGGCAGCGGGAAACGGCGGCAGGCGGCCAGCAGATCATCCAGCCCGTAGGCCTTGTTGACCGGCATAATAAGGCTGCGGGTCTCATCATCGGCGGCATGAAGCGAGACGGCGAGATTGACCCGGACATCGTTGCCCAGATCCAGGATGCGCGGCACGATGCCGCAGGTCGATACGGTGATGCGCCGCTCGGTGAATTCGAGGCCGCGTTCATCCATGAGGATGCGGAGTGCGGCAAGGAGGTTGTCATAATTGGCCAGCGGTTCACCCATGCCCATGAACACCAGATTGTTGATGAGCTCCCGGTGGGTGGTCCGGACCACGCCGGCACCTATCATATGCTCCAGCACGGCAATCACCTGGCCGACGATTTCCGAAGGCCGCAGGTTCCGGCGAAAGCCCATGCCGCCGGTGAGACAGAACCGGCAGCCCATGGCGCATCCTGCCTGGGATGACACACAGAGGGTGTACCGGCCCTTTTCCGGTATGAGCACACTCTCCACCACTGCGCCGTCGTCCAGGGCAAAGGCGAATTTGACCGTGCCGTCCCGGGACCGTTCCACCGCAGCAGGGACCAGACTGCTGATCACGGCATGCTCGGCAAGGGTGGCGCAGATCTCCCGTTTGACGTCAGCCATCTGGGAAAAATCCCTGGTGCCCGGCCTCTGCAGCCAGGCAAAGACAAAACGGGCCCGGGAGGCAGGCAGGCCAAGGCCCGCCATGTATTCAGCCAGCTGACTGTATGTCAGATCACGCAGATCGGTTTTCGCTTTCATCCCTTCGGCAAACCCCGCTTGCCATCCTGTGCGGCCGGGTCATTGTCGGCAACTCCCCGCTGCAGGACCACGGTGGCCAGGGTGACCACCACCACGCCGGGCAGAATCATGGCCGGCGGCAGACCATGGCCGAGGCCCCAGTCAATCAGCAGGACAAAGGCCGGATAAAAATAGCTGTAGGCCATCACCCTGGTCGGCCCCAGATAGAGGGTGGAGATATGGGTCAGATAAAAGGTGACGATGGTGGAAAAAACCGCCAGGTAGATAATGCCGACCCAGACCCCCGTCGCCACCCCCTGCCAGTTGACCTCGGCCAGATGCGGCAGGGAGAGGACAAGCAGCCATCCCACCCCGGTGAGCAGCACCCAGAAGGTCATGACAACCATGGATTCCTGGCGGTGTATCCGTTTGACCAGCGGGGTATAGGCAGCCATCATGAAACAGCCTGCCAGAAAGATACTGTCCCCGTAGTTTATTTCAAGGGCGATGAGGCGATTGATATCACCGCGGAAAATGACCCAGACGGCACCGACCATCCCCAGAAAAAGGGCGATGAGACGGGGCCGGCCCAGCCGCTCCCCGAGAAAGACGGCGCTGTAGATGCCCGAGATGCCGGGCACCAGGGTGAAGATGACGCTGGTGTTCAGGGCGCTGGTATAACGCAGCGATTCAAACATGCACCAGAAAAAGCCGACCGTGGAGGCGCTGACGGCACTGTAACCGCAGAGCTGCCGCAGCGGCGGCAGGGTAAAACCGTGGCGGAAGACGAGGACCGGGGCGAAAAAAAGGACGGCCAGCACATAGCGGACGAGGATGAGCACGGCCGGATCAAGGCCGCGGGTGATCGCCGCTCCCACGGTAAAGGAGCTTGACACGATGACCGAGGCCCCCAGCATCAGGCTGTGCACCGCCCACAACGGCAGGCTCCCGTCAGTTTTCTTCACTTTGTCTGTCATGGGCCACAAGATACCCGCCCCGCTTCTGTTGGCAAGGGATATTTTTTGTCCATCCCTGTCAGGCGCCAGGGACCTGTTCGAAAAATACTGGCCATCAGGGCAGATGTATTATATGAAGAACAGTTTCGGGTTCACGGTTTTGAGTTTTGGGTTGGCGGATGCCCCTTCATTGTCGTTTAACAGGTTGCTCCATGCCCGTAAGAGAAAAAAATATCACCTGCCCCTGCCGGGAAAGACCGGGGGGGAATGAAATCCGAACACCTCGCCGGCACCATGGCAGCGGCCAATCCGGAGGACTCCGGTCATGATCAACAACGGCCAGAAACCGATGCTGCGCTTTCTCATGGTGTTGACCATCGCCTCGGTGCTCGGTCTGCAGACCTGGATGATCCTGTTCAACAACTTTGCCGTGGAAATGGCCGGGGTCAACGGCCAGCAGATGGGCGCCATCCAGTCCGTCCGGGAAATCCCCGGCTTTCTTGCTCTGCTTGCCGTATACATCATGCTCATTATCCCGGAGCACCGCTTGTCCGCCCTGTCAGTCATCCTGCTCGGCGCTGGCACCGCAGCGGCCGGTTTTTTCCCGAGCTATGGCGGCCTGCTTGCCACCACCCTGCTCATGAGTTTCGGTTTTCACTATTACGAAACCACCAATCAGTCCCTTACCCTGCAGTATTTTGACAAAACCACCTCGCCGGTGGTCTTCGGCCGGCTGAGAAGCCTGTCAGCCGCCGCCAGCATAGCGGCCGGGCTGGTGATTTTTCTGCTGGGGGCAACCCTTGGTTACAAAGCCATGTATCTCCTCGTGGGAGGTGCAGTCACCGCAGCCGGGCTCTGGGCCCTTCTGCAGGACCCGACGGACAGCAATCTGGTGCCCCAGCATCGCAGGATGATCCTGCGCAGGCGCTACTCGCTTTTCTATTTTCTCACCTTCATGGCCGGAGCCCGCCGCCAGATCTTTATCGCCTTTTCCGTTTTCCTGCTGGTGAAAATTTTCAACTTTTCCGTACGCGAAGTGACGGCTCTCTTTGTGGTCAACAATGTAGTCAACTACTTTCTCAGTCCGCTGATCGGCAAGGCCATCATCCGCTTCGGAGAACGCCGGGTGCTGACGGTTGAGTATGCCGGACTGATCCTGGTCTTTCTCGCCTATGCCTTTTCCGGCTCAAAAATGATTGTTGCCGCCATGTATATCCTTGACCATGTGCTGTTCAATTTCGCCATCGCCATCCGCACCTATTTCCAGAAGGTGGCGGATCCCAAGGATATCGCGCCGAGCATGGCGGTGGGGTTCACCATCAACCATATCGCGGCTGTGGTCATGCCGGTCCTGGGCGGTCTGGTATGGATGATCGACTACCGCATCCCCTTTGTGGCCGGCGCCTTTTTCAGCCTTATTTCTCTGTGCGCGGTGCAGAAGATCCCCTCATCCGCCTCGCACCCGGAGTCCTGATTTTTCTGTCCTCCGCTGCTCTGCCGCCGGCCCTGATGTTTTTTTTATCTTAACACTGTTTTATATTCCACCTGCGAAAAAATACTGTTTGCTTTCCGGCGATCAATATGTTATAAATTAATTATTCTTGTGCAGTATCTGTTTGTAGTTATAAAATTACGAAAAAGTGAACCGCGCAATCTCAATTAGAGCATGTGCGGTTTTTTTATTTATACAAACTTACTGCCAGCCGTCTTATCCATCGATAATTCGGCAACATCATCTTAAGATTCCCGGACGGGAACGAGTTCAGAAGGAGTAGTAAAATGGCAGAAGGTACAGTTAAATGGTTTAATGCGGCAAAGGGTTTCGGCTTTATCGCTCAGGACGGCGGCAAAGACGTTTTCGTTCATCATTCTGCAATCAAAGCAGAGGGTTACAAAACCCTTGATGAGGGTGCCCGGGTTAAATTCGACGTTGTTGAAGGCCCCAAGGGCCCTGCGGCAGAGAATGTCCGTCAGATCTAAAACCTGAAGTTTATTGTACGCAAAGCCCCGCTTGATGCGGGGCTTTTTTTTTGTGGTAATCATTTTTTTTGTTTGAAAGACGCAATCCACAAGGGCCATCCCCTGTGGTTTTTTATTTGTAAAAAGGACATTCATCCCCATGATACAGGCTGCAAACATCGCCCTTTCCTACGGCAAAAGGGTCATATTCAAGGACGTCAACATCAAGTTCACCCCCGGCAACTGCTATGGCCTGATCGGCGCCAACGGTACCGGCAAATCCACCTTTCTCAAGATTCTCGCCGGCCAGAAGGAACCGGACCGGGGCGATATCATTGTTGATCCCGGAGAACGAATCGCCGTGCTGAGCCAGGACCAGTTCGCCTTTGATGAGGAGACTGTCTTCAACACCGTTATCATGGGCCATCAACGGCTTTATGAAGTGATGGCGGAAAGGGAGGCGATTTACGCCAAAACCGATTTCACCGAAGAGGACGGCATCCGCTCCGGGGAGCTCGAGGTCGAATTCGGCGAGATGAACGGATACGAGGCGGAAGCGGAAGCGGCCGTGCTGCTCAGCGGCCTCGGCATCGGCGAGGAGCTCCGCCAGAAGAAAATGAAGGAACTTGAGGGCGGCGACAAGGTACGGGTGCTGCTTGCCCAGGCGCTGTTCGGCAACCCGGACATCCTGCTGCTGGATGAACCGACCAACCATCTTGACCTGAAATCCATCGCCTGGCTTGAGGACTTCCTCTTTAAATTCCAGAATACGGTCATCATCGTCTCCCATGACCGGCATTTCCTCAACCAGGTCTGCACCCACGTGGCGGACATTGATTTCGGCAAGATCCAGGTCTATGTCGGCAACTATGATTTCTGGTATCAGGCGAGCCAGCTCAATCTGAAGCAGAAACAGGACCAGAACAAAAAGGTCACGGCCAAGGCCAATGAGCTGAAGGAATTCATTCAGCGCTTTTCCTCCAATGCCTCCAAAGCCAAACAGGCCACCTCCCGCAAGAAGCTGCTGGAAAAACTCACCATCGAAGACATGCCGAGTTCTTCCCGCAAGTATCCCTTCATCGTTTTCAAGGCGGATCGTCCCTGTGGTGATGTTATCCTTGAGACCAAGGGGCTGGGCAAAGAGATTGAGGGCACTCCGGTGCTCAACAATTTCAGCCTGACGGTGAACAAGGGCGACAAGATCGCCTTTGTCGGCGGCAACACCCTGGCCAAGACCACCCTCTTTCAGATTCTGGCCGGGGAAATGGAGCCTGACCAGGGCAGCTTCCGCTGGGGGGTCACCATCAGCACCTCCTATTTCCCCAAGGAGAACAGCGCATACTTCGACAACAATATGAACCTTATCGAATGGCTGCGCCAGTTCTCGCCGCCCAGCGAAGGGGAGAGTTTCGCCAGGGGTTTCTTAGGCAAAATGCTTTTTTCCGGGGAAGAGGCGATGAAAAAGACCAGCGTGCTGTCCGGCGGGGAGCGGGTGCGCTGCCTGCTGGCCAGGATGATGCTCAGCGGCGCCAACGCCCTTATGCTGGACGAACCGACCAACCACCTGGATCTCGAGTCGATCACCGCCTTAAACGACGGGCTCATCGCCTACCCGGAGGTGGTGCTGTTCTCCTCCCATGACCACCAGTTCGTTGCCACCGTGTCCAACCGGATTGTGGAAATCACCCCGGCAGGCATCATCGACAGGATGATGCCCTTTGACGAATACCTGATCAATGAGGATGTGGCCCGGTTGCGGGCCGAGCTGTATCATGGCGATACGGGCCTGAAACTGTAACAGCCTGTTGACCGGACAACAGGCTGTTTGGGCAGGAATAGGGGAAATCCCCGCGGGGAGATGGAGAGACGGGGCAAAAGGCTTGTCAAGCCCTTCAGCCGTCAAGTGCGGCAAATGCCTGGTCCGCGCGATCTTGCTGACCTGCGGCATTGTTGTCGCGGGTGGAAGATCCGCCCCCCACCAGCTGCAGACCGCGGGGCTGACTCCAGTCAACCTGGGCCGGACAATGACACTGCACCTCAACCGGACAGGTGGCGGCCATCCAGCATGGCACGATCCGCAGCAGTTTCCTGAGGCCGGGAATGCTTATTTTCTTGGTGTGGATCATTGACCGCAGGCACTCCGTCCACAAAATGTCCTTTTGGGAAAACATCCAGCGCGAACCCTGGCGGACCGGCCTGATCAGCCCTTCAGCAAGATATTTCCGCAGGGTCTGCGGGTGCACATTCATCATCTCTGCCGCCTCGCGCAGTGAATAAACGGGCTGATCTGATACGGCAGGGTTCATTTTCAATTTATTGAGGTCCACGACCACTCCTTGAAATCCGACAGATTTCGCTGCCATCTGATACATATCCTGATCTCCTTGCAATAAGGTTGAAGCCATGAACCCGCGGGCAATGGCTCTTTGCCATGCAGTTTCCTCAGGAAAAATCCTCTTCCCTGCGCCAGGTCTGCAGCAGCGGTCTCACCTTGATGTCATAAAGGGTGTGCAGTACAGCGCACCCAATCCACAAAACGAGAAACAGTAATCCTTCCATCGTGCTCCTCCCTGCCGGCGGGGCTGTGCCGGTGCAACATTGGTTCTCCTTGTCCATCCCTGCCGAAATGGCGGTTTCGGCGCGGAATGCATTCTGACCAGTGCCTTGCTGATTCATTACTTGACAGAGCAGGATTCTGTCATTTATGCATATCTGTAATGTTGCAGAAAACTATCAATGCAAATCTCACATTTATCTCTAGCCCAAAGCACTCATTGTGCCACCAAGTGGCATGGTGGCTTTTTTTTAGAAAAATATAATAATAGCAGGATGTTACAAGACAAGAACACAAGGCCACGCCACAGAGCCCCCGGAAAAATGGGGCAAATCACCATCTGCAAACGGGCATTTGCCCCATTCCGGTGACTCCGCCTGCCGGGGACGGGAAAGGAAAAGCGTGGAAAGAGTTTCAGGAGATTCTGCGAGCAGGGCTTTCTGATTCAGACATATGGCCCTGGCAGTATTAATGATTATTATTTAGCCTAGAGCCTGAGACTTTTTAATCATTGGAGGGTAATACTATGAAACCCATCAAGATATTTTATTTGCTCATCCTGGCAGTTGTTCTTTTGCTTCATGCACCGGCCCAACCCTTACAGGCCGGGGATTCAAACAACTCCGCATCCGCCCGGGCGACCTTTGCCGGCGGCTGTTTCTGGTGCATGGAAAAGCCTTTTGAGAGCCTGGAGGGGGTTAACGCCGTTATCTCCGGTTATACCGCCGGCACCAGCAAAGACCCGAATTACGAGAACTACGGGGCAGGCGGCCATATTGAAGCGGTGGAAATCCTCTATGACCCTGCCAGGATATCCTATGAGCAGCTGCTGGATGTCTTCTGGCGGCAGATTGACCCGACCGACCCGGACGGCCAGTTCGTTGACCGCGGCCACGCATACTCCACAGCCATTTTTTATCACGACGAGCAGCAGAAGGAGGCGGCGGAGAAATCAAAGGAGGCCCTGGTCGCAGATAATATTTTCAGCAGGCCCATTGTCACCCCGATTATGCCGGCAACAATATTTTACCCGGCTGAAGACTATCATCAGGACTATTACCGGAAGAACCCGCTGCGTTATGAATTTTACCGCTACGGTTCAGGACGGGATCGGTTCCTCGATAAAATCTGGGGCAAGGAGCGGGAAAAATGATGGGGCGGCCGGAAACAGCAGCGCAGGCAACCGGTCTCAGCAAGTCCGGCAGTTTCCGGCGTGGAGGATAACAATGGCCTTCAAACAGCTACCCGGCAACCAGGGAATGATCTATGTTCCGGAGAAAATTCCGGACAAGAAAAAGCACCCCTGCCCTGACTGCTTTTCCTGTCAGTGGTGCGGCAACGAACGGTGTCGTAACTGCCGGTCCAAAATTTGCTGTAAAAGAAAAAAATGCCGTCGCGCAACAGCGGAAACGGAGCAGGACAGCCCTGTGCCGGAGGCCACCCCGGAGAAAGAAAATTACGAAAAACCTTTCTCCGCAACCAACCATTTGAGCCCATGAGGTAAACAGATGCCGGAATCGACCCTCACCCAGACCGTGCAGCACAACTGTCATATTTCCGATGCCAGGGACAACGGCATCTATTCCATCTGCACCCTGGTCCTGAAACTCCGCAATCTCTATAAATGGGAGCACGGCATCGAACCTTGGGAGGAACCGGAATCGGCTGAGCTGCTTGACTGGATCGAGGCCAGGGAAAATCTCTGGCAGACCATGGGGCAGGAGAGCTACCGGAATCTGCCCGTGGACAGCCGCAGCGTCGGCCCCTGGGAAACAGCGGAGGTCAACAGCCTGCTTACCGGCGCCAACCTCGTCTACGGCTCCGGTTACGGCCGCTCCATGAAGGCCATCTTTTTTCTGGCGGAAAAAATCAGGGAAGAGAGCGTGGAGGGATGCCCGGTCCTTATCCTGGGCAGGGAAAAGGCCAAAGAGCTGGCCAGCCCCTTTGCCATGCTGCAGGACGGCATCATCTCCATCCGGCGCGAACCGCTCCGCTTCTTCTTCTGGGACCATATCCAGGATATCCGCGCCTCCTGCAGGTCACCCCTGCACCACGCCCTTGACCACTATGGACTGCTCACCAACGGCCGGCTCAACCAGCAGGCCTGCCGGGACCGACTTGACACCATCGTTGATACGGAAATACCCATCTTCATTTACCATGAGGTGGGGGAGCGGATGCAGTCCACCCTTGACAGCGACACCCTGAAGAAAATCATCGCCCGGTTCCCTGACTCCGCCATTGAGTTCGTGGGCCGCACCATCAAGGATATCCTGGCCGATACCCATCCCCGGGGCATGATCGATTTCATCATCAGAGAGAAAAGAGAGGCTTCTTTAGGCTTTTACGTGGGATTTCTCGATGGACTGCGCAAGGTGCTCTTTCCGGAGATGGTCGAGGCCTTTCAGCAGTTCGTGCTTGATGGGGACTGGCAGGTGATTGACCAGGCCCGCAGCCTCTGCCGGGACAGAAACCGGCGTTTCGCTGAAAAAATGAAAGAAATCACCCGGCTGATCGACCAGGAACCCCTGGAAGCAGTCCAGCAACGTTTCAACCGGGAAATCATGGAACCCCTGGGTCTTGATGTGCCGGCAGCAAAAAATTGACCAACATCGGCGGATTGAGCAGGCCGCGTCTCAACCGCCGCATACCGCCCTGACAAAATTACGGCAGCTGACGTCCTGCCAGTCGGCATACTCCATGTCCAGATTGACATACCAGGCATCCCTTGCCCCATGGCGGTCACAGCTCCAAAACCAGAGTCCCGCCCGCTCCAGATCCGCGCGACAGGCCCGCAGCTCATCGCAGAGCAGGGAGAAAAGCTCATTGACCGTGGGCAGCCGCCAGTTGTCACGACCGGCAAAACGGCGGGCATTCAGGCCGTCAATATAGCCCTGGGCATCCTGCCAGCCAAGCCGGTATACACTGCCGCTCTTCTGCCAGATGAGACCGGTGGCCGGATCCCGCATCACCCCGCCCGGTTCCTCGACAAATTTTTTCCTGTCGCTGCCCCGGGGCCGGAATTGCTCACTCAGACCGAAAAGCAGCCGGGCCTTTTCCCCGCACACATTTTCCGGCGTGCTGCGCAGGGGAACCGTTACCCCGTCCACCTCCGCCGCCGGGGATGGGGCCCGCGGGACGCACATGCCCTGCAGATTGACATGCAGACGGTCAAGCGCGGCCAGCATCTCGCGGGCCGTCTGGAAACGGCCATCAGGCAGCAGGGAAAGCGCCCTGGCAAAAAACTCGTCCCAGGCCGCATCATAAAGCGAGTTCACCCGGCTCAGGGAAAAACCGCGCATGCTCGGCAACTCGCCGGTGAGCAGACGATAAAGCAGCACCCCGGCCGCATAGAGATCAGCGCGGCCGTCGACCGCGTCCGGATCGCGGTTCTGTTCCGGAGCGGCGTAAAAAGGGGAACCGATCTGCATCGCCCCGCTATGGGGGAAAGATACATGGCGGACCAGGGCCATGCCGAAATCGCAGATCCTGACCCGGTCATCATCGGTGATCATGATATTGAAGGGCTTGATGTCCCGGTGCACGATATCATTGTCATGCAGATAGGCCAGCCCCTGCAGGAGCTGCCGCCCATAGGCAAGCGCCTTGTCCGCCCGGACCGGCCGGGATTTCTTCAGCAACTGAAAATCCTCGCCGATCATCCGGCCCAGATTGTTGCAGAAGTATTCCATGACGAAATAGGGCCGTCCCCGGCTGTCCACATCATAATCCCACACATCGACCAGGGCGGGATGATGCAGGCCGGCCATGGTAACCGCCTCAAAGGTGAAGAGCTCCCTGAGCCGCGGGTAACCCAGCAGGACCTCCAGGGCCTCGAAAGGCTGCAGCACCTTGACGGCCACCACCTTGTCGATGACCGGCACCAGAGCCTTATAGACAAAGCCCATCCCGCCCCTGCCGAGCTTGCGCAGTATCTGATAGCGGCCGATATGTTCCGTGGTCTGCCTGTCTACCATAGCAGCCTGTCGGCGTTTGACCGGGGGAAATTTCTTTCTTTGAGCAGACTGACGGTCTTCTCCACGTCGTAGGGCACCGCCCGTTGGGCAAAGGTATGCCCGTCCTGGTCCCATATGCCGTACTTGGCCTGGTTATTGAAATCATCCCGCGGCTGCCCTGCGCTGCCGGGGTTGATCACATAGCGGCAATCAGGCGCGAGCACGCGGGTTTTCAGCGCCGCCTCTTCCATCTGACAGTGCTGCCCGTGGGCCACATAACAGGCCAGATCATGGGTATGACCGAAAAAACAGAGCGGTTCGGCAAAGGAGGCAAAGATCCTGGCCAGCCGGGTGTCGGAAGGGTTCCACAGATAGGTGGTGACGGACTCCGGCGGGCAGCCATGGACAAAACGGGCCCCATGCCGAACGAGATACACGGGCAGGGACAGGCAGTAGGCCAGAGTCTCTGCACTCATGAGCTGCCGGGTGATTTCCAGGGAGATTCTGGGCACGGGATTGAGACGCAGGAAAGAGCTCCGGCTATGCAAGGCGAGCTCATGGTTGCCGATGACGGATGGCACATCTCGCTCCATGAGAGCCCGGACCACCTCCTCGGGTTCGGGCCCATAGCCGATATTGTCCCCCAGGGACACCACCGCATCGACACCGATCCCGTCCATATCTGCCAGGACGGCCTGCAGGGCCTGGTAGTTGCCATGAATATCTGCAATAACGGCTAAACGCATGCGGATAATGGGCCTTTGCCTTGCCGGTCAGGCGTGCATCAGGAGCGCACGCCGTTCTTGCTCAGGGCGTGATAGACGTGCACCATCCATACCGTGGCAAATATCGGCATGAAAAGATTGATCACCGGCACCAGGGTCAGCAGGGTGATGACCAACCCGCCGCCGTACACTGTTCTGCGGTGTCGGCGCACAAGGCTGCCCACCTGCGGCTTGCCGAGATGGTAGCCGGCGGCAGCGATGAAGAACTCCCGGCCGAGCAGATAGCTGTTTAAGATCACCGAGGCAATAAAGCCGATGCCAAAGAGGTACAGCGGCAGAATAAGCAGGTTCAGAAAAAGGGCCCACAGGGTAAATCTGATGTCATGGCCCACATCGGCCCAGAAACGCGGTTCACTGCTCCGCATCTCATCCGGATACGAGGCCTTCTCCACCCGGTATATAATCGTCTCCTGAAAGATGCCGGCCACCAGCACAATCAGCACGGGCAGCATGAACCAGCCGCCGATGCCGGTAATAATGCCCACCAGCCAGTTGACCAGGGTATCGAGCCAGCCGGTCTGCAGATTGACCAGGTGGGCGGTAAGCCAGGTGATGCCGGCCACGGTCAGAAACACCACGGTCGCCCCCAGGGCGGCGCAGACAAACATCAGCACCAGCAGATCGCCCTTTCTGATTGAAGAGATGGTTTTCGCAAACGGAAACATATTACAGACCGGTTAAAAACGCAGTTGGGAAAAAAAAGCAGCTCAGGATGCCGGGGAAAACACCTTCAGCTCCCGTGCTTCATCTTGTTGTGACTGGTACGGAAGGGCAAAGGGGATTTGGCGCCTTCGAGCATGTTGCGCAGCACCCTCAGTTCCTCCCTGGCCTCGCGCAACTTCCAACTGATGGCCTCCTGCTCATGAAGAGCTGTTTCCGCCAGTTCCGCCTCAAGCCGGTACACCTTCTGCTGGGCGCGGTAGAGTTCCAGGGCAAGCAGTTTGATCGACATGACGACATTGTCCTCCTGCCTGCCAACTGAATGTTTTTCTGCTGATAATGCAACAAAAAAATTCCGGCAGAGGCGATGAAACTGTTTCCTGCCCGCTTCCCCCGGTCAGCCATCCAGCGCTTGGCGGATAAGCCTGGCCAAATGCCTTAACGAAAGGGGCTTGAAAGCGAATTCTTTAATACCAAGCAATCGGGCCTCAGCTTCCGAGGCGGTGGAGCTGTATCCGGTACAGAGAACAATGGGAAGGTCGGGTCGGATCTGCAGCATGCGCCGGGCGAGTTCGGTGCCTGTCATGCGCGGCATGGTCTGGTCAGTGATGACAAGATCAAATTTATCAGGTTGATGTGAAAAAGTCTCAAGGGCCTCGAAACCGCTTTTTCTTATTGTGACGGTATAACCGAGCCTTTCCAGGAGTTCCTTGGCCATGTCGGCGATCAGTTCTTCATCATCGACAAAAAGAATCTCTTCCTTGCCGGTGGCAATGCCGTCGAGAATCTCCTCTTCGACCGGCAGATCCTGCTTGATCACCGGCAGAAACACCTTGAAAGTCGTCCCCCTGCCCTGCTCACTTTCACAGGAGATAAATCCGCCGTAGCTTTTGACGATACCATGCACAATGGCCAGGCCCATTCCGGTGCCTTTGCCCGCCTCCTTGGTGGTGAAATATGGGTAAAATATATTGTCTTTTATCGCCGGATCAATGCCGGTGCCGCTGTCATGCACGGTCAGTTGCGCAAAAATTCCGGCCGCAACTCCGAGTTCATTGCCCAGACGTTCCCTGTTGAGTTCCACCTCCCGCAAGGATATATCCAACCTTCCTCCTTTTTCTTCCATGGCATGGAAGGCATTGGTGCACAGGTTCATTAATATTTGATGAATCTGGGTGGGATCGGCCAGAATCACCCCGGTGGCCGGGTCGATATCCTCGTTGATCTCGATAGTGGCCGGGATTGAGGACCGTAGCAGCTTGACCCCTTCCTTGATGATACTTGCCGGCCGGAGATGGATCGGATCAATGTTTGCCTGGCGGCTGAAGGCAAGAATCTGTTTTACCAGATCCCTTGCCCTGAAGCCTGCCTTGAGAACTTTACCAAGGTTCATGGCAACTTTTGAATCAGGCGGCACGTCTTCTCTGGCCATCTCACTGAAGCCTATGATGGCACTCAAAATATTGTTGAAATCATGGGCGATCCCCCCGGCCAGGGTGCCGATGGCCTCCATCTTCAGGGCCTGCCGGAGCTGCACTTCCATCCTTGCCTTTTCTTCTTCCGCTCTTTTCCTTTCGGTAATGTCCAGACCTGAAAAAAGTATCCCTTTGATTTGTCCCTTTTCGTCCGTCAAAAGAGTATTATGGAAGGCAATGATTCGTTCACTCCCGTCACTTGTCAGCACGGGATTTTCATAATATTCCACCGCTGCCGTTTCACCAGCCATCAATTTACTGAATACCCGCTTTGTTTCATCGGAGATCCTGGCGGGCAGGAAATGGTCGAACCAGTTTTTGCCGATCATCTCGTCTTCGGCCACATTCAATATTTGACAACCTTTTTGATTAATTAATATCACTTCGCCGGCTGCGTTGAGAGCTCCCATCATAACGCCGGCTATATCAAAATATTTCTGGGCCTTTTCCTTTTCTTCCTTTAATTCCCGCGTTCGCGCCTCAACCCGCTGTTCCAGCTCGGCATGGGCTTTCTGCAGGGCCTTTTCCGCCTCGATGCGAATCGCTATGTTGTTATTTAACCGCCGGCTGAACTGCACCACCGAGTAATAACGCCATCCGGCCATGGTGACAATGACGATGATGACCAGGCTGGACATGGCGTAAAAGGTCCTCTGCAGATTCCAGAAGGGATCAGACCGGCCATACCATTTGGCATAGTCCGCCAGATAATCCCCTGACCGGATATAAACCTGGATCCCCTGATTTATTTTTTTGAGCAGATCAGTATCCGTTTTCCGGAGCAGAAACCCCCTCTTCAATTCCATCAGCGGTAAACCGACGACCTTGATTTTATCCGCCACCCCCGCATCCCGTGCCTTTTTCCAGAGAACAGGCTCCGGGAAGACAAAGGCATCCACATCACCGGTGAGAAGCTGGATCAGGGCCGAGTCGATATTCGGGAAAGGCACCAGCTTGATACCACTTCGCGCCCTGAGCTTTGTCTCCGCCGCACTTTTTCCAATAACGGCAACCCGTTGACCGGTAAGAGAATCGATGCCGTCAATTTCGTAATTCTTTTCCCGGACAAAACAGGATACAGGAATTGTCTCGATTTCATCCGAAAAGATAAACTCCTCCGAACGTATCTCACTGATGCCGATGCCAGGGATGAAATCCGCCTCACCGGTCCGCACCGCCTCCATGGCCGCGGCCCAGTTTTCCACGATCAGATAATGAACCTGCAGCCCTGTTTTTTCGGCTACTCTGGTCAGTATATCAATGGCAAAACCTGCTGGTTTCCCCGTATTATCGAGAACATAGAGAGGAGGAAAATCGCTGAGCACCGCGGCGGTTAATTCAGTTGTCCGGGGCGTGGTCTCATGGGAGAACACCTTTGCAACAGAGAAGGAAAGGAGGAGCAGGGCAATAAGGGGGGAGAGGAGGGCATACTTATATAAAATACGGTATCGATCGGCCAAATGATTATGCCTGACGTAAAAATAGATCATTTTTCTCGTTCTATTCATATCTCAATACTTTGAAATGAATAAAAATATTGAATAAATCTTCAGCCGGGCACCATATGCCGATTTATGCTCTGCAATTTTTGATTTTATTGAAATAAACCCCATCTGTCAACATGTGACATTGAAAAATACGGCGGCCCGAGACTACATAACATACAAATAGAGCAATATGGGCCGCAAATTGCTTCCCGTAATTTTCAAGGCAGGCGGATACATCCCCTAGATGAGTGCCACCTTCAATTTGAATTGACGGCTGAAGCTCCTGCAAAATGCATCAAAATCACCATGCCGTCATTCCGGACAGGTGAAGCGCGACCCGGAATCCAGCAACAGCAAGGAAAGCCCGCAAGACCGCATCCCCGTTTTCACGCGGATGACGAATTCTGCAAGAGGCTCAAAAGAAACTGAAGGTAATGGGACATTCCGCATTGCCCTTGCCGTTGATGAAATCTGCAGCAATTCCGCCCAGGAGGCCATGCAGGACGCAAAGGTATCATCGAGGTCCGGCTCGAAGAAATGGAGGCGGCTGCAGGCATCATCCGCCGCCGCCATGGTGGGAGATGCGGAGACTGAAGAGGCCTCCACCATCCGGCAATGTATTGAAAACAATCAGCCCGATGCCCATTCCGGTGGCCAGCCCGGGTAAAACAGGTTAAGCAGGAGGAGCCAAGCTGTTTTCAGGCAGGCCACTACTGCCGGGCCAGTTCCACCCGCCGGTTCCGGGCCCGGCCCAGTTCCGTGCTGTTGTCGGCCACGGGTTTTGACTCCCCGAAACCCACGGTGGTGAGCCGGGCGGCATCCACCCCGCCGGCCACCAGATAGGCCTTGACCGCTTCAGCCCGCTGCCGGGAGAGGGTCTGGTTGCGGTCGTCTGCGCCGATGGCGTCGGTATGGCCCTCGATGGTCAACTGCCAGCCGGCTTCGCTGCGCAGCATCTCCAGCACCTCGTCCAGCACGGGTTTGGATTCGGGGCGGATGACGGCGGAGTTGAAATCAAAAAGAATGCCGTACAGCCTGGCCCGCTTTGCCGCGCTGAGCTGCTTTTTCAGCTCGCCGCCCACGGAACCGCTCCAGTGGGGGCAGCCCCCCACCTGGGCGGCAATCTTTTTACCGTCCCAGCTGCCGGCCGGCTCGCCCTGCTCCAGTCCCTTCCGCCACCAGAAGCCCCGGAAGGATTTCCCGTCAGGGGCAAAGACCATCACCGCCGGCCCCAGGTTATCCTCCCCAGCCTCCTGCCAGGTGATCTTCATAACCCGGCCCTCGATGGCGCCGGTCAACAGGCCTTCATTGTACTCATAGCAACCGGTCAGGGCGGTTCCCTGCTGGCGGACATGAAAGAGCGAGTAGCTGGTTTCGTATGTGCCGGAGATGCCGGCCGGGGTTGGCACGGCAGGCCTTTCGCCGAATCCCCTGAAGGAAAAGAGTTCGGTCCATTCCGGGCTGCCCTGGTTGCTGATAATGGTAAGCCGCACCCAGCGAGCCGGCACCCTGGCGGCAACCGGAAAGCCCTGCCGGTCGGTCTTGTCCGCCAGCGCGGCCTGGAGCACAGGGGTAAAGCCGGTGCCCGCCGACGTGGTGGACACCTCCACCAGCACATCCTTGGCGCCGGCATCCTCGGCGTCCACCGCGGTGTTGTCGAATTCGAACCGCTCCAGGGTTGCTGCCTCCACCAGTTCAAAGACAAAGACATTGTTGGCGATATTACCGGATTCGCAGGCCCAGCCCGACTGGGGGCTGTCATCGAGCAGATTCTCGGCGTTCCATCCCCCATAGGTGGGCGGAATCGTCACCGGCAGCGCCCCTTCCTGCAGGGAAAGCATGTTGACCGGCTCGGCTTGGGCTCGTGGTGCGAGAGAAAACGACAGAACAAGAAGAAACAGACTGCAGCAGATCCTTTGATAGTGGCTCATCATATTTTCCTCCTCCTTTTTCGACACTCTATCATTAGCAGGTCAGCCATGTACAGAGGGGGGAAAAAATTTTCCGGCAGGGCGAGCGTGACGACCTGCCGAAAGCTGAATCACCACGGAGAGCACGGTGCCCGCGGCGCAGACGGATGGCACAAAACTCGTTTCCGGCGGCCTCGGCGCGCTCTGTAGGGCAACAGAGTTGTGCGGGGTTCAGCAAGCCTGTTTGGCAGCCGCTTGTTTGGGCAGGGAAATATAAAAGGTCACCCCGGCAGCAGGGGCCGACTCGACCCAGATCCGGCCCTGGTGTCTGCCGACGATTTCCCGGACAATGGCCAGCCCCAGGCCGGTCCCTTCGATTCCCCTGGCGTTTTCCGGGCGGCCGAACACCTCGAAGATTTTTTCGCGGTCCTCCGGCCTGATGGCCGCACCGTCGTCAAAAAAGGAAAACAGATGCTGCTCGCTCTCATCCCGGTAGCCGATGGCGATGGCGCTCAGCTTCTCGCCTCCGTACTTGACCGCATTGTCGGTCAGGTTGCGGAAAACCCGGATCATGGCCAGCCGGTCCAGGCTCATGACCGGCAGAGAGTCCGGCTCGCTCCAGGAAATGCCGCGCAGACTGAGCAGCGGGGCGAATTCGTCCCGCACCGTGTGCAGAATGTCCAGGGGATAGACCGGCTCGAAATGAAAAACGGTCTCCTTGGCCTTGATATAGGCATTGATCTCCTCCACCAGAGCAGACATCTGTTCCGCGCCTTTCAGGATCTGCTCGCAGAATTTTTTCCCCTTGGCATCGAGCTGATCGCCATAGCGCCTGTGCAGGAGACGGATGAGCCCCAGCATGCCGACCATCGGGCTTTTGAGGTCATGGGACACGGCATAGGCAAACAGCTTGATCTTCTCGGCATTGTCGCGCAGCTGCTGCTCCATCAGCTTGCGCTCGGTGATGTCCAGTGAATACTCGAGCATCTGCATCACCTTGCCGTCCCGGTCGAAGATGGGGTAGCCGTGCACCTCGACGTTGCGGGGATTGCCTTCCCGGTCGTAATGGACATGCTCCAGGGTAACCGGTTTTTTCGTTTCCTTGACGATCTGCAGCGGGCAGCCATGCTCCCTGCCGTCACAGGGGCTGTCCCGGTGATGGGTGAGGGCGTAGCAGGTGATGCCGGGGCGCAGCTCACCCTTGACGGCGGCTGAATTGGCCATCTTGATGGTGTAATCGTTGGCGTCAAGCACATAAAAGGGATGGGTGAGCGATTCAAGCACATGGTTGAGAAACTCGTTCTGCTGCTGGATGCGCTCCTCGTCCTGCCGGTGCTCCAGCATCTCCTGCCGGAGATTTTCGTTTGCCCTGGCAAGCTGCCCGCTTCTCTGCCGCACCCTGGTCTCAATCTCATCGCGGGCCTGGGCCAGCTCCATTTCCGCCCGCTCCGCCCGGTCCCTGGCCTCCTGCAGTTTCCGGCCAAGCAGCTGACTTTCCGCCCGCAGGGCCTGCAGTTCGCTGCCGCTGGACAACTCCTGCTTTTCCTTGCCACCCGGCCGGTGCTGGTCCGGCGCCGCCGGATTATTCCCGCCCCTGCGCGGTGATTTCGCCGGCAGAGCGGCTCCCTCCGCATGTAAGCCCATCTTGCGCTTTGTTTTCATGATTCGCCTCCGGAACAGTCTCTCCTGCTGCTCCCTGCGTCAAAGCAGCCAATCAGCCGCGGCCTTGCGCCCGGAAAGCCTCTCCCGCCGCACGATGAGTGGCCCCGGCCATCTTTTTGCCGCACCGATGCTACAGCCTTTTTCGTCCACGCTTTTGAAAATAATTCTTTATTTTAAGACAGCTGTCGGGCAGGGAAAGTTTCCGGAAGCTGCCGGCTTTTTTACAGGAATGGGGCTGCTGATTTTGCTATTGAAAATTCTGGGGGGCAGTGAGGGGCAGCAGACTTATCTTTACTGAATTGGGTATGTCGTCTCGGGAATTCCGGGAATTTCAGTAACCAGTGAATAAAAAATCCAGCGCGGCGATAATTTCACTTCTGCTCTCGATCAAAGAAGTTACTTTCCGCCCCAGGATTTTTACCGGCACCCCGGCAAGTTCCGCGGTAGACATCACCACCTTTGTCTTGTCGATTGTCAATACCGGGTTGAGATGCCTGGCCGCCTTACCCATAATGGCAACAGGCACCAGGGGAACGACAACATGAGTTGCCAGGTCGGCAAGCAGATCAGCCTGCACATCGAGCAGATAAGGTACGGTTTTTTGCGTGTCCGGGTTCGGATTTTCATAAACGTCAAATTGCGCCATCAGAACCGCCTCAATCCGTCACTGAAAGCACCGGCACTTTCAATACGGGAGTTGTAAGCATCGATTGCCTCATGATTTTCTTCAAGCCATTTTCGCGATTGTTCCTCCCGAAGCATTTCGGCAAGGCGTTGTTCAAGGGTTTGCGAAAGATTAATGTGGTTTTCTTTGGCCAGGCGAAGCAGTTCGCTGTTAATGCTGAGGTTCGTGGATTTTTTGGGAGCATCCGGCTTGTAGAGTGTTGCCTGCATTGTTGCCTCCATATGCGCATAGTTTATGCGCATAGTATACCAGCATATGGTTTTGCGGCAAAGATAAATTCAGACAACCTGATTGCGGCAGATTTTACTTTGATACCATACTCGGAGATCGAGCGGAGTGCCTAAAGTACTTGAAATGCCTAAAGTTGCTGTACTATCTGATCAGATAACTCCTTTAACTTTATACCCGCAAGGGGCACAAGTACCCTCAAGGGGCACAAGGGCACTTTAAGTACTTTAGCGCACTTTAGGCACTTTGCCGGTATCAGGCGAGAATCCGGAATTGTGCCATAATTTATTGAAATTGCGTCACGAAATCAGGAGTTCTGAAATTGGACAGCGTGGCTGTTTTTGACTGCACAGCAATAGAAGGCAACAGAGGGTCAAATCAAGGATCGAGATTTAACCCCATTCCCCGACCCCATTTCCCCGATCCTCTTGTCGACTCGGGTTAAAGGGCGTGGCGTTACGTGGATGCAAAGATTGGCCATGAGAGTTCGCCCCCGGGTGTCTCTGGCTGAGATGTTACCGTAACCTCCAGCTCTTGCCAAACCCGAAAGTTAATCGGATTGGCATAGAGAATGGCACAAAGATCATACGTAGCAAGCGACACCTGAGTTCGATAATAGATCGACCATTCCTTCCTACATTCCGATACCAATGGATGGGCTTCTGCCTGGCGCTTCACATAAAACATAAGTGCAAACGGCTGCGAGATTAAAGCTGAAATATCGATGATCAAGTCAGACGATGGCTTAATGGTCTTAGCGGTCACAGGGTACTTAAACGGTTCCATTGGAAGTACAGCCACCAACGGAATCGGGCCGACGTATTTCTCAAGGTGAGTAACGATGTGGCGATTACGTTTGCTACCGCTCACTGTCGGCAGCGAAAATACTCCCGACCGATGCAAGGAGTGGTAGTTATCAATTTCCGTTCGAGATAACGGTCTTCCAGTGACCTCAGGCATAACGCGTAGGCCTTCGATGGGCACTCTCCCCGATCCATGAAAACTGCGACGATAGTGCTTGGAATTTGAACTCGAAAAATAGAGGCTCCCATCGGTGCCAAAGGAGAACCAGAAGAATGCTCGCAATTCAGAATTGGTCCGGAAAAACACTCTGCTCAAACTGCGCACGGAATAAGCCCTCTAACGTATTGCTGAGGGGGGCGCGGCTTTTTTGCGCTCCCTCTTAAGCAAATTGGTTATACGTTCAATTCCAAACCATTGTAAGGGTGAATATTAATCCTAATACTATTTAGATATTGATTTTCACCCCTGATAAATTCTAGTGGTTTACCCGGTATAATTGTTTGAGTGAGGACCCAGCCTCCGGCAAATGACATCTCCACATCAATTATTTGCGGAGTGCCTCTAAAATTGATTTTCACTTTTTTACCAACAGGAGTGCTTTCAATAGCCTCTTGAATTGTCTTCTCTAAATCCAACTCTCTCATTTCCCCCCCCCTCAACGCCCAACCACTGATTATGAGGTCAATTTGCCCTGATAAGTTGATAATTCCCGACAAATCGGGCAAAATTTTCTGTCCTATGCCGCGGCCTGGCCATCCCCTATTTTCAAAATGCACACCGGCTCGGAAAAACCAAAACTCTCATTGGCAAAATTTGCAAGAAAAAACTGCTACGGGATGGCAGGAAAAGAGACGGAACCCGCCGTTGCGGCAATCCGCTATGCCCCGGCGCTGAACAGGAGCCCGCCAAAGGCTGCAACACAGGCATGTCGGACAGAAAAGAAAAAAGCTGATCATCCGGGGGAAAAACCCGATGATCAGCTTTATTTTGAAGGGGGGGTTATGCTGTCACCCCGGAAATAAACTAACCGTAATAAAATATTTCTCTGTGATCTCTGTGTGCTCTGTGGTGAAAAAAGACTTCTGCCGAGTTCATCACGCCATGACATTGATATTGCCGCCCTTGCCGGTCATTTTGGCGACGTCGGCCGCCTTCGGATCGGTGGGATTGGTCGCGGCAGGGGACGGCTGCTCGCCCTGGGCTGTTTTTTTCAGCAGCTCAACAATCTGCGCAGGGGTCTTCTTGGCCTGCTGCAGGGCATAAAGGGCTGCTCCGCCGCTGTTTCCATTTATTTCCATAGGTATTTTACCTCCCTGATTGTATTGCTTTACGCCTTGCTTGCCGGTTAGGGCATGATATAATGGCCCGCATAGCCGGAAAAATTCCTGACCAATAAAATAATTAAACAATAATTATTACTGACTAATCATATCATCCGCAATGTTGCCCTGTAAAGCGGCATTTCCATGAGGACAAAAAAATGGCGCAGCCGATCTATCTGGACTACAACGGCACCACCCCCCATGCCCCTGAGGTGATCGAGGCCATGCGGCCTTTTCTTGAACAGGAGTTCGGCAACCCGTCCAGTTCCCACTGGTACGGCATCGCCCCGAAACAGGCGGTGGAGAAGGCCCGGCGGCAGGTGGCCGGCCTGCTGAACTGTGAGGCGGAGGAGATCGTCTTTACCAGCGGCGGCACCGAGTCCAACAACCACGCCATCAAGGGCATTGCCCGGGCCAACCGGGAGAAAGGCAACCACATTATCACAAGCAATATCGAGCATCCGGCCGTGCTCGAAGTCTGCCGGGCCCTGGCCGGGGACGGGGTGGAGACCACCTATGTGCCGGTTGACCGTGACGGGCTGGTTGATCCGGTTGAGGTGGAAAAGGCCATCCGGCCCGGCACCATCCTGATTTCCATCATGCACAGCAACAACGAGGTGGGCACCCTGCAGCCCGTTGCCGAGATCAGCGCCATCGCCCGCAGCCGCGGCATCATGATGCACACCGATGCCGCCCAGTCGCCGGGCAAGGTGGCGGTGGATGTGCAGGCCCTGGGGGTTGACCTGCTGTCCGTGGCTGGCCACAAGCTCTATGCCCCCAAGGGGGTTGGCGCGCTGTATATCCGCAGCGGGGTGCAGCCCGCCAAATTCTGCCACGGCGCGGGCCAGGAACGCGGCTGGCGGGCCGGTACGGAAAATGTCCTGGAGATTGTCGGCCTGGGCCAGGCCTGTGAGATGGCCGGCAGGGATCTTGAGCAGAACAGCAGCCACATGCAGGGCCTGCGGGACCGGCTGCACCAGGGGCTGCTGGCAGCCCTGGGCAACGGGGTGGCCCTGAACGGCCATCCGGAAAAGAGGCTGCCCAATACGCTCAGCCTGGCCTTCCGGGGCCTTGCGGCCAACCGCATCCTGGAGGAAATCGGCCTGGAGATCGCGGCCTCACCCGGCGCGGCCTGCCACTCCGACCAGGTGGCCATCTCCCATGTGCTGCAGGCCATGGGCCTTGCGCCGGAGTGGGCCATGGGCACCCTGCGCTTTTCCGTCGGCCGCATGACCACCGCTGACCAGATCGAGCGGGCACTTGCCGTCATCCCGGCAGCGGTGCGGAAACTTGGAAGCTGACTCACCCCCTGGAAGTTTTCTCCAATATTGTGGCGCTATCCTGCCGCTCTTCCACAATCTGGCCATCTTTCAGCACAATGACTCCAGCACCGATCTGCTTGGCCTTTTCGCGGGCCTTTTGCGCGGCCCGCTTCATGGCGACTTCGGCTTTAATGAAATCCGGATCACGTTTTTTGTCTTTTTTGCTCATTGATTGTCTCCTTCTTCGAGAAGCAGGGGCGCACTTCCGGAATTGTCATAAAGCGCCCATTCACTGACTATCGATTTGTAAATCCCTTCAAAATTATGCATACCGGCCGCAAACCTTCGGCGGATAGTCAGTTCGGGAACATTATGCCCACCCTCCCTGACCCGCTGACGCACTCGGGCAATGGCCAGGTCGTCCGAGGCGAGGCGGAGAAAAAACAATTTGACCAGAAAACCGTCTTCCCGCCAGACTGGGATCAGGCGGGCATAGCCCCGGCCGCTCAATGTAGTTTCGAAGGAAAAACTCTCACCTCGCCGGGCATGCTCGTAAATCTCCTCCAGCATCAGACGGCCGGCCTTGAATGTGGCCCGTTCCGGATCGAAAGGAGCCAGCCCGGCGGCAATCAGATCGGCATTGACGAAAATGGGACAATTTGCCTCTTTAGGAAGAAATTCTTCGGCAAAGGTGGTTTTGCCCGCACCGTTGGGGTCAGCAATGATAATGATTTTTTTATCGAATTGAACGGTCATGCTACACTTCCCGATTATTCCCAATTATTTTCTTGTAGCCCCCATAGTCCGGCCAGTGAAAAAAAAAGCGCAACATCCGGAAATAGCGGGAGACAAGCTTGTGATTCTCTTCGTCGGAGTACTTCTTATCCTGGGACGCCACGAAGTCTCCTGCCTGTCTCACCAAGTCCGGATCCAGAGAATTATCGGCTGCTTCTTTGGCCTCGCTCCCATGAAGTCAAGCACAGGGAGACCGGCAAGCGCGTTATGCGAACAAAGACGGCGGGAAATACACGGCACTCAGCGCATCTTTTTCAGCAGCTTGTTGATCGCATCGAGACCAATATGGTCCGGATCATACTCCTCGCCGTACCATTCAATGAGTTCGGCACTGGCCTCATCCTCAGGGTTCTTCAGGGCGGCAAGAAACTCCTCATAGCCCGGAATGCCACCCACATCCTCCGGCGGACAGGCCCGCTCGCCGGCCAGCAGGATGGGATGCTTGAGGATGGTTTCCGTTGCGGCAATCACCTTTTCCAGCTTGATCTCATGCTGCCATGAATCGCCGAAATCATATTCATAGATAAAATTTTTCCTGATCCTGGTCTTCAGATCGGACAATTTGGTTTTGCGTTCATCAAATACCTTCACTCCCCCCCAATCTTCATCCTCGGAGGGCTGACCGTAAAAATCCTTGCCGATGATGAACTGATGCATATGGGAATTGGTCCAGCCCATGGCAAGCTGGAGGACATCATGGAGTTTGGCGAGGGAAAAGGAGCCGGGCACCTGCACCCGCCGCCAGACAACGGGATCAGTCCCCAGCAGGACGATCTTCAGTTGGTAGACATCCGGCAGGATTTTCTTCTTTTTTTTATTGTTCTGCGGGAAATCAACTTTGATTATTTTCCCCATGTGATCACCTTTCTAAGGACAATGGTAAGTTACGTGCTCGCGGCACCAATTATAAACTCTACCGCCTGAAAGTCGGAGAAAAAATACGGGTCGCCTGATTTTTTTTATCTGTGCCGGGCCGGAAGGGCCGCGCGGCTACCTGTCCGGCGCCTTGAAACTGCCGGACGGACCCTGATAGGCAATGAGGTTGGCGGTAAGCGAGCCGATGACTATTTTCGCCTTGATTTTCACCGGGATGCGGCTGGGATCATCGGTCAGCCAGACAAGGGGATCGCCCACCTTCTGATACAGGCCCTTGAAGGTCAGATGGGGTTTGACCTCCAGGGTGTCTCTCCTGCCGAAGATCGTCTCCATCGCCTCCCGGCCCTCCAGGCTCACCGCCACCCGGTGGCGTTTTTTGTCGGCAAATGTGGGCACCACCGACTTTTCCCCCGGGACAAAGGACATGACCCGTAGAAAGAAAAAGGAGCTGAACTCATTGTGCACCGGGCCGTCCACCGCAAACACCCTGGGCGCTTTGTTATTTTTGCTGTAGGAAACGCGGCCGTGCAACTGGTCGTATACCGTTACTTTATTGTTCTTGCGGCGGCCCTCCCGCTGGACCATCTCATGGCGCATGGGCAGCCGGGCACTGCCGCTGACGGTGGTGGTGAAGAGGTCATCCACCGGATAGAGAACCGCCAGCAGCCCGGCCGTCTTGGCCGTCACCTTGAGCAGAAACTCATCGTCACCCCCCTCCTGCCTGATGACCTGCATGAGAAGCTCGCCGGCCTTGACCCCCATCCAGGTCACCGAATAGAGCAGGGACTCCCCTCCCCCATAGGCGGAACGCAGCAGTTGCTCATCAGGCCTGGCCTCGGCCGGGGGAATATTTTTGCGGCCACCGGCGCCGCCCGGGTTGGCGGCCATGGACTGACCAGCAACGGCCAGCAGGACGGCCAGCAGGACCAGCGGCAGCAGCCGCATGAAATTTTTCATATCCTGCGGTGCAGCTTGACCGGCTGGGCAGACCGGGCCCGTATTTTGATGTTGAGCATCTCCACGCTGACGGAAAAGGCCATGGCAAAATAGATATAACCTTTGGGGATGTGCAGACCGAAACCCTCGCCCATGAGGGTGAATCCCACCAGGATGAGAAAGCTCAGGGCCAGCATCTTGATGGTGGGATGATCTTCGACAAAATCGCCGATGGCCCCTGCGGCAAACATCATCACCCCCACGGAGATGACGATGGCCAGGACCATGATGGACAGATGCTGGGCCAGGCCCACCGCGGTGATGACCGAGTCCAGCGAAAAAACGATGTCAATGATGGCGATCTGGATAAGCACCCCGGCAAAGCCGGCGGCCCGGCTTTCGCGCTCACTCTCCGCTACCCCCTCCAGGTTGTTGTGGATTTCATGGGTGCTTTTGGCGAGCAGGAAAAGTCCGCCGCCGAGCAGAATGATATCCCGGCCTGAAATGGATTTTGCCAGCACGGTGAACAGGGGTTCGGTCAGGCCCATGACCCAGGTGAGGGACAGCAGGAGCCCGATGCGGGTGATCATGGCCAGCATCAGCCCCATGGTCCTCCCCCGCTTACGCTGGCCTTCGGGCAACCGGCCGGAGAGAATGGAGATGAAAATAATATTGTCTATGCCAAGGACAATTTCCAGGGCCGTCAGAGTGGCAAGGGCAATCCATGCCTGCGGGTCGGATATCCAGTTCATGTCGGTTTTGCCTGCGGGTTGAAGGTTCGGGCGTTACAATCAGAAAACAGAAGACAGGGATCAAAAATCAGACTCGTTGACTTTGTAACGTTTTATTCTGGCTTCCGCCTTCCGCCTTCTGTCTTCTGTCTACTGTCTACTGTCTACTGACTTCTGACTTCTGACTTCTGCCACGCAATATTACACGACAGATGCCCCATAACGAAAGACTTTTGCATGGGACTGCCAGGCTGACAGGGTGAGGTCATGGCCGCCGGACCTTGCGGAAGCCGGGCCGGCGCATGCCCGGTCTCGGCAGGCACCATTGCAGAAATTCAATACATTCTCGATCCTTCATGATCTTTTTTCCAGCAACTTGACCCAAGTCAATGATATGCTCTTACTGATCAACTACAGTGGAGACAGATCATAACGCGAAACAGAGAGTTCAGGCCGGAGATTCGTTCCATTATTTTATACCAGGGAGGCAGCAGATGAAAAAATTCGAATTAGACCAGACAGATATATTTCAGGAAGGCGGCATCAAAAAATTTCTGGTGCATGATTCAGCCCATTTCAAAATCATCAATTTCAACATCAAGGCAGGACAGACCTTCCCGGTCCACTCCCATCAGATCGAAGGCCAGCTCTCCATGCTGGTGCTGGCAGGCACCGGCGAGTTTCTGGGCCAGGGCGACACGGCCATGCCGGCCAAACCGGGCGACATGCTCATCTCCGATATCAGCGAGCCCCATGGCGCCCGTGCCATCACCGACATGCGGATTCTCGTCACCATTGCCCCGCCCATCTGATCTCGTGCGGAAGACGGCCACGCAGCACATTACCTGTCGCCTTCCAGCAGAATCCGTTCCGGGGCGTTAAAGACATTGAGCCTGTCCGGCCGGGCATAGGCGGCCAGGGTGAGCCCGGCCCGGCGGGCGATGGCAAGGCCGAGGGAAGAAGGGGCGGTGCGGGAAAGCACGATGGGGATGCCGATCCGGGCGCATTTGAGCACCATGTCCGAGGTGAGGCGGCCGGTGGTGTAGACCGCTCCCCTGGCGGAGATCTTTTTCAGCAGAATGGCGCCGATAATTTTGTCCACCGCATTGTGGCGGCCCACATCCTCGTAAAATGCCTGCAGCCTCCCCTCGGCCCAGAGACCGCAGCCATGCACGCAATGGGTATCATGGCCAAGCCGGGAGGCACGCAGCGTGGTGAGGATGAATTCCCGAATTTCCGCGAAGCTCACCGTGTACTCCTGCAGCGGATCAAAGGCGCCCTCCAGCATTTCCCGGGAAATTTTTCCGGTGCCGCCGCAACCGGAGGTGATGATCACCTCTTTCGGCGCCGCCTCCTCCTCCACATCGGCGTAGACCGAAATTTTCCCCTCCGGGCAGACCAGCACTTCCTTGACCTCCTCCGGCTTACTGACATAACCCTGGCCGAAAAGAAAGCCGGCGCCGAACTCCTCCAGACCGGTCTCCAGAACCATTGAGGCCCCGATCACCTTGTCATTCAAGGCAACCTTGTATGGCGTTTCAATCGCGACAATTTCCTGCTGCTCCCGCCGTCCCGCCGGGGTGAGGATAACTGTGGTGTGGGCCATTGTAATCGGTTTCATCATACCTTTTTCTCTACTCGCATATTTGAAGTTTTCTTAAAAACTTTATAATTCTATTTAACTTATCTATATAAATAAGTAATAATTACAAATAATAAAGAATTACCATTCTCAATACATATTTTCTTTGCCTTTTAGGTAGTTCTACGCATATATTGTGTTCGTTTATCTGTTACACTCTTCATCAATAAGATAATAGTTTTTTTTGCCGGTTTTTTTTACAGTTAATTTAGATTTCGCCTTAAATACAATGGTTCAAACTGAGCTATCATTCTAATTTTTAAGATTTTTTAGATGCCAGAAACTTTTACTGCCCATCTGCTCTGCGCCAACGGCGCGTCCGCCCCGATTTTCAGCTCGTGCCCGGCAGCCATTAGTCCGGATGAAGGCATGACGCTGCAGACAGCAAGCGGCAGGATTCTGCTTGCCGGAGGTTTTCCTTCTTTCACCCCGGAAAGAGAATTTCCGCTTTCGCCCACCTTGCAGTTGAACGCGGATCTCGGCCTTTATTCCCCTGAAAAACTGCGGGAAATCGGCCGGGCGGAGCTTGATCGCCGCAACGCCGTCCAATACCGCAGCTACACCATTGAGGCCGACACAAAGGTGGCAGCGGCCTCGGCTGATCCCGCCAGGCTCAGCGCATTCATCAACACTTACGGCGGCATTCTTGACATCATTCCCCTGTTGTTGCAAGGCTATCATCAGGATTTCACCACCGCGGAAGAACTGACCATTGCATCCGGACCGGATGGCTGCCTTCTCTCCTTTCTGGTGCGTAAACCTGTTGACCTGAAAAAATGCACCTACTGCGCGGCATGCGGTCCCGTATGTCCGGAAAAATGCTTGAGCGAAACCCTGCAGATCGACCTTTCCCGCTGCACCTGCTGCCGGGAATGTATCGCGATCTGCCCCCGGGGGGCAATCGACCTGCATGCCGCGGAAAAACGTGAACTCGCCGTCCCGGCCCTGATTCTGCTTGATGACCCGCCGCCCGTTGATCCCCCGGAAAAGGCGGAACATATCTACACCAGCCAGACGCAGACCGCCTATTTTTCTTCCCTCTTCCCCAAACGGATAGACGAAATAGTGAGCGCCGACAACAGCATCTGCCAATACTCGGCCAGACTGGGGACCGGCTGCGGCCGCTGCGTCTCCGCCTGCGGGCACGAGGCAATCAAACGAACCGGCAACGGCATCGAGATCGACCATCTCCGCTGCGTGGATTGCGGCGCCTGCGTTTCCGCCTGCCCCACCGGCGCCATCCAGCACCTGCTTTTCAGCGACAGCCGCTTGGTCGAATATTTCCGCACATTCACCCTTGCCCCCGCTGCCGCAGCAGTGATCGGCAACGAACAGGCGCTGCACCGTTTCTGGTGGAACGAGCATGGCAATCGTTTTGACAACGTCTTTTTTCTGGAGCATCCCCGGCCGCAGGCCTTGAACACCATGCAGCTTCTCTATCTCTTTGCCGTGGGCGCTGGAAAAGTAGTATTGCTGGACAACGAGGCCATGACTGCCCAGCCCCCCCTGTCCGGCCAGCTGCAGATGGTCAACCGTACCCTGGAGGCACTCTTCGGGGTCAGCAACGGGCTTTGCACCGCCACACCAGCCACCCTGCTCCTGCATCTTGGTCAAGGCCCCCTCTTGAGTGCGGGCGGTTTCCGCCTGCCGAGGAAATTTGTCAGCCGACGGGACGCGCTGGCCGCCATCCTCAGACATTTCACCGAAAAAACCGGCAAAACAGTCCGTCTCGAGGGCGAGGCATTCAACACCTTCGGCACTCTTTCCTGCGACGAAAAGCGCTGCACCCAGTGCCTGGCCTGCCTGAATGACTGTCGCGTCCGTTCCCTGGACGCCGACGAGACCAACTACAGCCTCATTCAGCAGCCATCCCGTTGCGTGCAATGCGGCATCTGCGTCCAGGTCTGTCCGGAGGATGCCCTGAAGCTGGTACCCGGCCTGCCCCTGGAACCCCGGTTTTTCACGAGCCGGCAACTCTCCAGGGGAGAACCGGTCAGGTGCCTCGAATGCGGCAAAATATTCGGCACGAAAAAAAGCTTTGATCGGGTAATGGCCCTGCTGGCCGCCAAAAATATGCTGCGGGACAGCGGCGACTTTTACCAATACTGCGACAACTGCCGGGTTGTAAAACTTTATCACCAGACTGAAAAGAAAAAATACTCATGACCAGTGAACAGACAGACAGAGATATCATCCGGGTCAGACTGCGATTCCTTGATCTGCTCAAATCCTTTTTCTGTGCCGAACCGGATGCGGAAAAAATGGGGCGCTGGCGCGGCACCTTTGCCGCCCTTGCCCATCAACAGATCAATCCTCCCATGGACAGCGCCGTGCGCAGGCTGAATGCTCTGCTCTCGGGAAGAAGCCTGGAGGACCTGTACAATGAATATTACATCCTCTTCATCGACCCTTACAGTGAGCATCCGCTGGCAACCACCCTTTCCTATTATATCGACGGACACAGTTACGGCCCGTCACTGGCCAGGCTGCGCGGTTTTCTGCAGCAGGCAGGGCTGACCATGGACAAGAAATTCAGCGAAAGCGAAGACTCCCTGGTGGTCATGCTCGATGCCCTGGCAACCCTGGTGACCGAAGAAAAAAACGACTACGAGAATGCCCGCAGGCTGCAGGCGGGCCTGCTGGCAGGTTATCTCGAACCATTTATCGACAAATTCACCACCGCCTTGGAAAAAAATCAAAAAACGGAATTCTACGCGGCATGCGGCCTCTTTCTCAGCGCTTACCTTGAGCTGGAAAAAGGGTTGACCGAGGGGATGGAGGCAACTGTTTTTTAAAATAAAGCAGGCGATGGAGCAGATCATATGGCAGCCGGCACATTTTGCCCAATGCCAATTGTGCAACAACACCTAAGATTTGCTCCGCAGGGCAAAGAGAGGATAGGTTTATCCGCCCCACCTCTCCAAATAAATAAAATAATCATAAATAGTTATAAAAAACAGTCATGATTATGATTATTTTTCTTTACCTTTCAGTAATTCTACCCATATAATACATACCACAATGTGCAAAGCCTCAAGGTACGATTTGGGCTTTGCGCTCCACAGTTTTTCTAGGAAAATTGTTTATTAGCTTTACTCGCAACAGCAAAAAAACATAAACTAATAAACAGAGGATGGTCCACTCCTGTTGTTTGTAGCCGGAAGGGGCTGGAAGGAACAGCAGAAAATGGCAATTTTCACCAGTTTCAAGGAGGGTTCAATGGAAGTTTCAAGGAGGGGTTTTCTGAAACTGTCTGGCACCAGTGTGGTGCTCGGATCCCTTGGCGTGAATCTCGATCCTGCCAGGGCTTATGCCCAGGAGCTCAGGATCAAGAACGCCAAGCAGACCACGACGATCTGCCCCTATTGTTCAGTAGGGTGCGGCATAATCGTCTACTCGGAGAACGGCAAGGTCATTCAGTCCGAGGGCGACCCTGATCATCCGATCAGTGAGGGGACGCTCTGCTCCAAGGGTTCTTCTCTGGTGCAGATGGCGAACAACGACACGCGCGTCAAGAAACCGATGTACCGCGAGCCCGGCGGGACGGCGTGGAAGGAAGTGGAATGGGAATGGGCACTGGACAGAATCGCCCGCCTCGTCAAGGACGCCCGGGACAAGAACTTCAAGACGGTCTCCAAAATCAAGGTCAAGGAGAAACAGCCTGACGGCACAGAGATCGAGGTTGAAAAGGAGGTCGCGGTCAACCGGACGGACGCCATCGCCCATATCGGCAGCGCCGCAATGGACAACGAGGAGTGCTACCTGATCCAGAAACTTATGCGGTCGTGGGGCCTGGTGTACATAGAACACCAGGCGCGTATCTGACACTCCGCAACTGTTGCGGCTCTGGCAGAGTCGTTCGGACGCGGTGCAATGACGAATCACTGGATCGACCTGAAAAACGCCGATGTTATCCTGGCCATGGGCTCGAATCCCGCCTCAAACCATCCCATTTCAATGAAGTGGATCATGCGCGCCCGGGAAAAGGGAGCCAAACTGATCAGTGTTGATCCACGCTTTACCCAGACCTCCGCGAAAGCGGATCTCTACGCCCCTCTCCGTTCCGGAACGGATATCGCCTTCCTGGGCGGCATGATCAACTACATCCTGGAAAAGAACCTCTATTTCAAGGAATACGTTGTCAACTACACCAATGCCGCATTCCTGGTGAACCCGGACTTCAAAGGCCCGGCGGATCTTGACGGCCTGTTCTCCGGGTACAACGCGGAGAAACGGAGCTACGACAAGACAACCTGGTCTTTCCAGAAGGACGGAAACGGCTTACCCTTGCAGGATCCCACCCTCCAGGACCCGAACTGCGTGTTCCAGCTCATGAAAAAGCACTATGCCCGCTACACCCTGGACAAGGTAACAAACATCACCGGGACGCCCAAGGACAAACTGGAGGCAGTATACGAGCTCTACGGGTCCACCGGCAAACCTGACCGGGTCGGCACCGAGTGCTACGCCATGGGCTGGACCCAGCACACCGTCGGCACCCAGAACATCAGGGCCATGGCCATGATCCAGCTGCTGCTCGGCAACATGGGCGTGGCAGGCGGCGGCGTCAACGCCATGCGCGGCGAATCCAACGTGCAGGGCTCCACGGACCACGGCATCCTGTTCCATATCCTGCCCGGCTACAACCCGGTGCCCAACGCATCCCTGGTAGACCTCGCCGCCTACATCGAGAAGACGACGCCGAAGACCAACGAACCGCGCAGCGTCAACTGGTGGGCCAACCGCCCCAAATACATCGTCAGCTACCTCAAGGCCATCTTCGGCGCGGCGGCGACCAAGGAGAACGATTTCGGCTACGCCTGGATGCCGAAGCTGGACGTGGGCCAGAACTGCTCGTGGCTCAACCTCTTCGACAAGATGCTTGCTGGACAGTTCGAAGGGTTCTTCGCCTGGGGACAGAACCCGGCATGCTCGGGCGCGAACTCCAACAAGACGCGAGCGGCCATGGCCAAGCTCAAGTGGCTGGTGAACGTCAACCTCTACGACAATGAGACCGGTTCCTTCTGGCGCGGTCCCGGTATGAACCCGGCGGATGTCCAGACCGAGGTGTTCATGCTGCCGTGCTGCTCGTCGGTGGAGAAAGAGGGAAGCATCTCCAATTCCGGCCGATGGGCACAGTGGCGCTACAAGGCCGTTGAACCCGCCGGCCAGTCAATGCCCGACGGCGAGATCCTGAACGAGCTCTATTTCAAGGTAAAGGAACTCTATAAGAAGGAAGGCGGCGCCTTTCCCGATCCCGTCATAAACCTGAGCTGGGACTACGGGGAGAAAGACGCGGCGGGCAAGGTCAAGCACATTGACACCCATGCCGTGGCCAAGGAGATCAACGGCTACTTCCTCGAAGATGTTTACGACATGAAGGTGACGCCGCCCAAGCTCATCGGCAAGAAAGGGGACCTGGTCACCAGCTTCCCCTCCCTGCAGGCCGACGGCACCACCTCGAGCGGCAACTGGCTTTACTGCAATTCCTATATCATGAAGGACGGCAAGCCGGTCAACATGATGGCGCGCCGCGGCAAGGATGACAAAACGGGCCTCGGGCTTTACCCGGAATGGTCCTGGGCGTGGCCGGTTAACCGGCGTATCATTTACAACCGCGCCTCGGTGGACCTGCAGGGAAATCCGTGGGACCCGAAACGGCCGCTCCTGAAATGGAACCCGACGGACAAAAAATGGGTGGGCGATGTCCCGGACGGCCCCGCGCCGCCCATGGGCACCGACGGCAAGTTACCCTTCATCATGAAGCCGGACGGCGTTGCGTCGATTTTCGGCCCGGGTCTCAACGAAGGCCCGTTCCCGGAGCATTACGAGGCCCTGGAGTGCCCCCTCGAGGAAAACTCCATGTCCAAGCAACGGATCAACCCGACCATCAAGATCTTCGGCGGCGAGTCGGATGCCTTTTACTCCTGCGACATGCGATATCCATACGTTGCCACCACCTACCGGGCGTCGGAGCACTGGCAGACAGGCTGCATGACGCGGCACTGCTCATGGCTGCTTGAAATGCAGCCCCAGAACTTCGTGGAGATCAGCGTGGAACTGGCGAAAGAGCTGGGGATTCAAAACGGCGAAAAGGTCGTTGTTGTCTCAGGCCGTGGAGAGGTGGAAGCAGTGGCGATGGTTTCCGAACGGTTCAAGCCCTTCAAGTTGGCGAACTCCACTGTCCACCAGATCGGTCTGACCTGGCATTTCGGCTGGCAATTCCCCGAGGACGGCAGCGGGTTCGACAGCGCGAATCTGCTTACCCCAAACGTGGGCGACGCGAACACAATGATACCCGAGTCGAAGGCCTTCATGGTCAACGTCCGGAAGGCATAGGGGGTGAAATATGGCAAACAATAATACAAAAAACCGCAAAGCGATCCTGGTCACCCCGGAGGTCTGCATCGGGTGCCGGGCATGCCAGGTTTCCTGCAAGTCCTGGAACCAGCTGCCGGGCATCAAGACGAAGAACACCGGCACGTACCAGAACCCACCGGATCTGGCCAGTGCGGCATTCAACATCATCCGGTACAGCGAGGTGCCCTCGCAGGCAAATCCCGTGCGCTGGCTCTTTGTCAGCAGGCGGTGCATGCACTGCGAGGACGCGGGCTGCATGAAGATCTGTCCTGCTCCCGGCGCCCTGTACAGGACGAAGGAAGGAGCAGTGGCCTTTGATCGCGACAAATGCATCGGCTGCAAGCTCTGCGTCAACGCCTGCCCCTTCGATGTGCCCCGTTACGATGAGGAGGGCAAGGTGACAAAATGTCATCTCTGCTTCGACCGCATCGACGCAGGAATGCAACCGGCCTGTGTCAAGACCTGCCCCACCGGCGCGTTGCGGTTCGGCGATCGGGCTGAACTCATCAGTACTGCCAAACAAGAAGGCTTCGGCACGATCTACGGTGAGGAGGACTTGGGTGGCCTGGGCTCACTCTACGCATTCAAGGATGAGCCAAAGCTCTACGGGATGAAGGATGATCCGGCCATCCCGTCCAGTGTGATCTTCTGGAACACGGTTCTGAAGCCGTTTGCAGTGGCGGGTCTGGGCGGCGTGGTCGCCGCAGCCGCGATCCATTATCTGGCGGTAGGCCCCCACAAGGAAGAGGAGGAGGTGTAACATGGCAGAGATGGTAAAAAAATCAAGTGGCGACGAGATCCTGAATCACTGGATACTGGCAGTAAGCTGCATCCTGCTGATCATCTCCGGTTATGGCTTCCTGTTCCAGATAGAGACCATCGGTTCTCTGTTCGGCGGGTTCGACACCATGAAAACAGTGCATAATTGGGTGGGAGTGGTCTTTATTTTGTCCCTCCTGTACTCCATGCGCCATTATTTCAAGGATGCTCTTGAATACGACGCCGACGACCGGCAATGGTTCAAGGTGGCGGGGGGATACCTCTCCCACAAGGTGAAGGTGCCGCCGATGGGAAAATACAATCCCGGCCAGAAGCTTTACTATCTGGCCATTCTGGCAGCCGGCATCGCCATTGCCCTCTCCGGCTTCGTCATCTGGCTCATCCAGGACAATGCGGGCCTGATACTTTTTGCCCATCTGGTCCACAATGTGGCGTTCTGCATCTTCATTATCGCCGTGCCGGTCCATATTTATCTCACTACGCTGGCAAATCCGGGGACGTTCCGGATCATGGTGAACGGCATGGTGCCGCTGGAGCTCGCGAAAAAGAGATATCCCAAATGGATGAAAGCGGCGGGGAAAATGTAACCCCGGCCTATATCAATCTTAGTGGAGGAGAAAGGGGAGACTGCGGTCTCCCCCTCTTTTGTCGAATATGATGAAAAAATCTTTGATGTCCCTGTTTGCCTTTGTTCTTTTGTTTCTGCTTGGCATGGCGCAGGCCGAGGAAAAGAGGACCGAAGTTCCGATCGGCGACTCTCCAGCCATGGGACCGGCCGACGCGCCGGTCACAATCATCGAGTTCATTGATTTCCAGTGACCCCACTGCGTGGCGGCCGGTCCGACCGTCAACCAGATAATGCAGACCTATCCAGGCAAGATCAGGCGCGTAATCAAGAATTACCCTTACAGATACCGTGATTTTGCAAGGATCGCGGCCGAGGCATCCCTCGCAGCAGGGGACCAGGGCAAGTACTGGGAGATGCACGAAATTTTGATCACCCGCTCGCCCAAGCTGGACCGGGCCAGCCTGATAAGCTATGCCGGGGAGCTGGGACTGGATGTGAAGAAATTCACCGAATCCATCGACAGCGGGAAGCATGGGAAGGAGATCGACCGCGACCTGCAACTCGCCCAGTCACTGGACCTCTACAACACGCCGACCTTCTACATCAACGGCCGGCAACTGGTGGGTGATCGTCCTTTCGAGTACTTCAGGAAAATCATCGACGAGGAATTGAATCAGACAGGGAAATAGCCAGATGCGAAGAATAATTTTGATAATCCTCGGAGTCCTCTGCCTGCCGGTGTGCGGGTTTACCGGCCACCTGGAGCCGTTCAGGGACGTCCCTGTTCCGGAACAGAATCCCCAGACGCCGGCAAAGGTTGAACTCGGCAAGAAGCTCTTCTTCGACCGCCGGTTGTCCGGTGACGGGACGACGAGCTGCGCGACCTGCCATGACCCCCAGCTGGCCTACAGCGACGGGCTCGAGATCTCGCTCCACTATCCCACGACCCGGAACTGGCGCAACTCTCCCACCCTGATCAACGTCGGCTTTCAGAAGTACCTGTTCCATGACGGACGGACGACAAGCCTTGAGGACCAGGCGCTGTTTCCGATGATGTCGGCCTTCGAGATGAACCAGAACCTGGACTTCCTGGAGGAGGAGATCCGGTCCGTGCCGGAATACGTGGCGGAGTTTACCGAGGTCTTCGGCGACGGAGACGTGACCAGGCAACGCATCGCCATGGCGATCGCCGCGTTCGAGCGGACGCTCATTTCGTGCGACACTCCCCTTGACCGTCTCCTGAACGGAGATCCACGAGCCCTCTCGCCGGATGCGTTGAAAGGGTATGAGATATTCACGGGCAAGGGGAAGTGTTCCGAGTGCCATTTTGGCGTCAATCTGGCGGACGACAAATTCCACGCCCTCCAGGTCCCGGAGAACCCCGAGCATCTGAATGACCCGCGGATTGCCGCAACGCGCCGGTTCGTCGCCAAGGTCTATCATTTCGAGGAATATCGGACCCTGGCCGAGGATCCCGGCCGCTACCTCATCACCAATGACAGCAAAGACTGGAAGGCATTCAGAACACCCTCGATCAGGGAGATCGCCAAAACGGCTCCCTACATGCATAATGGTATCTTCGCGACCCTGGCCGAGGTGATCGAATTCTTCAACGCAGGGGGCGGGAAGGGCAACACCATACTGAAGCCCCTGCAGCTCACCCCAACGGAGAAGGAACAGCTCAGAGTTTTCCTTGAAGAAGGGCTGGCCGGAGCGCCGCTCACTTTAACCTATCCTAAAGTCCCATAAGGAGAACCATGTCCATGGACATCCAGACCCTGATCAATCAACGGCCTCACCTCAAGGACCCCATCGAGTTCTATGGGAGATGGCAGCGCTTTCAGCGCGAGGCCGACGGGATTCTGCCGCAGAACCGGGCAACCCTGGGGCCGGCGGCGTCCAGGGCCTATCCGCCGGACAGCGCCGGGCCCGTGCTCCGGTCGTTCGCCTCTGCCTTTGACCTGTCGCCTGATGGCCTGGCGCCGATCACCCAGGCGCTGGAGGCCGGCAATATAGACTTCATGCGGCTTCCCCTCGACGAGCTTCCGGCCGTTTCTGTCGCTCCTGCCGTGGGAGAACCGGCCACCACTCTCTTTCTGCTGAGCAGGCCTTGGTTTCTCAGGCTGCGCGAGATCGGCGCGCTCGACGGCCGGGAGTGGACAGGAGGCCGCTGTCCGCTTTGCTCGGCCCGGCCCGCTCTGTCCTCCATCGTCGAAGGCCCCCGCCGCCTTCTGTACTGCTCCTGGTGCGGCACCACCGGCCCGTACCGGTTCATCGGCTGTCCCAACTGCGGAAACGAGGTTGCGTCACAGCTCGGCACCCTGGTGCCGGAGGGAGAGGCCGGGTTCCGGGTGGCCACCTGCGATGCATGCCGGACTTATGTGAAGATCGTGGAAGGTGGGATGCTCAACGAGATGACCGCAGATCTGGCAGATCTGGCCAGCCTGCCCCTGGACATCGTGGCCCAGGGAAAGGGCTTCGCGCGCACGGCACCGAACCCCATCGGCCTGAAGAAGATCACGTAATGATACGAAGCAGAATAACCGGGAAACCCGATTGCGGATCAGGAAGCCCCGCCCGCAGAAAAACCCTCAATCCCGAGATAGCCAGGCGATCATTTCTCAAACTCTGCGCCGCCACGGCCGCGCTGACCGGTGCCGCCATGACCGGGAAAATGACCGGCAAGGCCAGAGCCGTGCCAAACGGCCAGCAGGAAGCGCACCCGGGCTCCCGGATGATCAGATCTGTCTGTACCCACTGTGCGGTGGCCTGCGGCATCAACGCCGAGGTGCTGAACGGTGTCTGGATCCGCCAGGAAATCGCCCGGGATCATCCGGTCTCCAAGGGCGGATACTGCTGCAGGGGCGCCAGCGCCATTGCCATGGTGACCAGCGAAAAACGGTTAAAAAATCCCCTGAAAAAAGTAAACGGCAGATGGCAGAAAATCAGCTGGGATCAGGCTTTTGACGAGATATGCGCAAAGCTCTCCGACATCCGGAAAAAAGACGGTCCCGACGCCCTGCATTTGAACGGGAGCGCCAAAGTCTCCACCGAGATGGCGTATCTGCTGAGGAAATTTGCCGCCTTCTGGGGGTCGAACAACATCGACCACCAGGCCGGTATCCGTCACTCCACCACAGAGGCGGGTGTTGCCAACACCTGGGGTTACGGAGCAATGACCAACAGCCTGAACGACATCAGGCACGCCAAAAGTATGATCTTCATCGGCTCGAACGTTGCCGAGGCGTCCCCGGTTTCCATGCAGCATATTCTCCATGCCAAGGAAGTCAACAATGCGCCGCTTATCGTGGTTGACCCGCGTTTTACCAAACTTGCCGCCAAGGCAACCGACCATGTGCGCATTCGTCCGGGCACGGACTGCGCCTTCATCCTGGGACTGGTCAACGTCATCATCAAAAACGATTGGCATGACAAGGAATTCATCCGCACCAGGGTAGAAGGTTTCCCGGAAATAGCGGAGGAGGCGGCCCATTACACCCCGGAAGAGGTGGAAGTCATCACCGCCATCCCGGCGGCCGAGGTGGTCCGCATTGCCAAGGTCCTCGCCGACAACCGGCCCACCAGTCTTAGCTGGTGCATGGGCAACACCCGGCAGCATATCGGCAACAGCATCAGCCGTTCCTTCTGCATCCTGCAGCTGGTGCTGGGCAACATGGGCAAATCAGGCGGCGGCACCAACATCTTCGACAGCCACGACAACATCCAGGGCGCCACCGACATGGGCGTCCTCTCCCACAGCCTGCCGGCCTATTACGGCCTGGCCGACGGCTCATGGCAGCACTGGTGCCGGATCTGGGAGGTGGAGTACGACTGGATCGTCTCCCGTTTCAAGGGAAAAGACGAGATGAACAAAAACGGCTTTACCCTGGCCCGCTGGCATGCGGGTGTTCCCCAGAAAAAAAAGATGGCGCCGAACACTCCGATCAAGGCGCTTATCCAGTGGGGAAGCGGCTCGAAGTCGCTTACCCGGTCCCACGAGGTGAAAAAGGCGCTGGACATGCTTGATCTGCTGGTAGTGGTCGATCCCTTCCCAACCATGACCGCCGCCACCTGCGACTGCAACAATATTTACCTGCTGCCCGGTTCCAGCCAGTATGAAACATCCGGAAGCGTCACCTCAACCTCACGCCAGATTCAGTGGCGCGCCAGGATCGTCGGCCCTGTCCATGACTGCCGGGACGATTATGCCATCATGGAAGGCCTGGTCAAACGTCTCGGCTTTGCCGACAAATTCTACAAGAATATCAGGCAGGTGCCGGAAGACATCACCCGTGAGCTCGGCCGGGGTTCGCTGGCCATCGGCTACAACGGCCAGACCCCGGAACGGATCAAGAAGCACATGGAAAACTGGCACACCTTTAATATCGACACCCTGCAGGCCATAGGCGGGCCCTGTGACGGCGAATATTACGGGCTGCCCTGGCCCTGCTGGACCGATGAGCATCCGGGCACGCCGATCCTCTATGATATCTCCAAGACGTTGGCCGAAGGTGGCCTGCCCTTCAGAAACCGCTTCGGCAATGAAACCAATATCGGCATCCGCGATAACGGGATGAAGACCAGCGAGTCCACCGAGGGCGGCCAGATCAACGGCAAGGCCAAGGTGGTCAGCGAACTGGCGGACGACCAGACCATCTTCCCCCCCTACCACTTGGACGGCAGGTTCATGGGCCGGTCTCTGGCGGAGAATTACCTGGAAGGCTCCATGCCCTATGTTGCCGACAATCCAGCCAACAGCGATACCAACTACGGCCATGACATCACAACGCAGGTCCAGGGGACAGAAGACGGTCTGTGAAAATCAGCCGGACGTAAGGGAGGAAGAGAAATGGCACGGATGAAATTTCTCTGTGACATAGAACGCTGTATCGACTGCGGTGGCTGCGTGGTCGCCTGCAAGGAAGGAAACCACGTTCCGGCGGGAATCAACCGGCGGCGGGTAGTCACCATCAACCAGGGCAGGCCGGGGGAAAAATCCATCTCCATCGCCTGCATGCACTGCGCCGATGCGCCGTGTATCGCCGTCTGCCCGGTGGACGCCATTTATCAAAGGGAGGACGGCATTGTCCTGGTCAGCAAGGAAACCTGCATCGGCTGCGGTTACTGCTTCATGGCCTGCCCCTTCGGGGCGCCGCAGTTTCCGGGTGACAAGGTGTTCGGCGCCCGCGGGGCCATGGACAAATGCACCTTCTGCGCCGGCGATTCCGCTCCTTCCTGCAGCGAGGAGGAACCTGAACTCTACGGCCAGAACCGGATTGCCGAGGGCAAGATGCCACTCTGCGCCGGCATGTGCGCCACCAAGGCGCTGCTTGCCGGGGATGCCGACATAGTGGCTGATCTCTTCCGCGAACGGGTTTCCCAGCGGGGCTCGGGCGCCGATGCCTGGGGATGGGACAAGGCCTATAACAAATAAGGTCGCTCTTTGTCATCAAGGGAGCAATCACCAGCATGATCACCGGCTATCAATCAGAGGATTGAAGATGAGCATTCTTCCCGGCAGATACAAATATTAAGAGCAAAGTTTACGGTTGACGTCTGGCGGCGCGCTGTTTTATGGTAACTCGTAACGCTGCAGACTGGTCTTTCATTTTTGATGCAGCAAAATAAATCCCAACAATAAACTGCGGGTTTCCTTACAAAAGGAACCCGCTCTTTTTTCAGAAGAGTATACTACCATGCCCCAGATTGTCACCTTTATCGGCTGGCACGACAGCGGCAAGACCACCTTGGCCACTGAGGTGGTCAGCCATTTGAAAGCAGCCGGCTACCGGGTTGCCGTTATCAAATCAAGCAAGGAAACGGGCATCGCCTTTGATACCCCCGGCACCGACACGGACAAACACCGGCAGGCCGGGGCCGACTCCATCCTCTTTGTCGCCCCGGATCAGATGGTGCTGATGACCGGCAATAGCAATCAGTCCCTCATCACCCTGGCGCACCGCTATTTTTCCGATGTGGATATCGTCATCGGCGAAGGATTCAAACAGGCCAGACATGTGGCCAAAATCGAGGTGTTCCGCAGCAACGACCAGCGGCTGCAGGACCGGGTGAGCGGCGTCATCGCCGTGGCCACTGATCAGGATATTGCCGGCGACTATGTCTTCCGTCTCCACGAAAGCCGTGAAATCGCATCTTTTATTGAAAAACGTTTTCTGCAGGACACCCGCCGGGGTGCGGAACGGGCGGCCCTGCTGGTCAACGGCAACAAGATCCCCCTCAAGGACTTCATCCAGGAAGCACTGGCCGGCACCGTGGCAGGGTTTGTCAAATCCCTCAAATTCACCGAAAATGTTCAGGAAATCGAACTGCGCATCAAGCTGAACGATTCCAGAGAAAACCACGAACAGGAAACATGAAAGGCTTCTTCAACCTGATCAGCACGCAACAGTTCACCGAACTCTTTTGCAAATTCAATGAACTTGCCCGCGAACGGATAGCCCTTGCCGACGGACTGGGACGCTTTCTCGCAGAAGACGTTATTGCTCCGGATTCGCTGCCCCCCTTTGCCCGCTCCACCATGGACGGTTACGCGGTCAGGGCGCAGGACACCTTCGGTTGCAGCGAATCCGAACCGGCTCTGCTCACCGTGAACGGCGAGATTCTCATGGGCCGGAGCGGACGCGGGATCAGCCTGCGGCCCGGCGAAACCGCCCGCATCTGGACCGGCGGCGAACTGGCCGACAGGGCCGATGCTGTGGTGATGATCGAATACACCAACCAGGTTGACGAGGGCACCATCGAGATCTTCAAAGCGGTAGCGCCAGGCGAAAACGTTATCCAGGCGGGTGATGATTTCAGACAGGGAGCTCCGGTTATCGCCCGCGGCAGCCGTCTGCGGCCCCAGGATCTTGGAGTGCTGGCCGGGCTGGGCATCACGGAAATTTCCGTTTTCAAAAAACCGCTGGTCGGCATCATCAGCACCGGTGACGAGCTGGTGGAGCCGCATCGCAGGCCAGCCCCCGGACAGATAAGGGACATCAATACCACGACTCTGACCGGCATGGTCCTGGAGGCAGGCGGCATTCCCCTGCAGCTGGGCATAATCGGCGACAACCACGAGGACATGCTGCATGCCTGCCGGGCCGCCCTTGCCCGGCCGGTTGACCTGCTGCTGTTGTCCGGCGGCAGCTCGGTGGGCAAACGTGATTTCACCCTGGCCGTGTTTGAGGACCTGGAGCAGACCGATCTGCTGGCCCACGGCGTCTCCATCCGGCCGGGCAAACCGACCATCCTTGCCCGCCATGACAACTGCGCCCTCTTCGGTCTGCCCGGACATGCGGCTTCGGCCATGGTGGTATTTTATCTCTTTGTCCGGCCGCTGTTGCACTTCATGAGCGGGGCACGGCAAACTGACCTGCGGCGTCTTATTGCCACCACCGGCGAACAGATTCCCTCTGCCATTGGCCGCGAGGATTATGTGCGCGTTCGGCTGCATTATCTGCCGGGAAATATCATGCCGGTTGCCCATCCGGTCTATGGCAAATCAGGACTGCTCAAACCGCTGGTGGCCTCGGACGGGTTGCTGAAAATCGACCGCGACTGTGAAGGCTTGGACAAAGGAGAACAGGCGGAGGTACTCTTATTCCCATGAAACGTAAAATTTATTTAAAAATGAAGACGCTGGAGGAGGCCAAAGCGCTTTTCCTGCAGAAATTCTCCTCTCGCCGCACCGGCGAGGAAGAAATCAACTGCCGGGAGGCGGCAGGCCGTATAACGGCGCGGCCGGTGTCGGCCCGTTTTTCCTCACCCTCTTTCCACGGCGCCGCCATGGACGGTCTGGCGGTGCAGGCCAGGGACACCTTCAGCGCCTCGGACGACTCGCCCGTCACCCTGGATATTGCCGGGGGACAGGCTGTACCGATCAATACCGGCCACCCGCTGCCGCCGGACAAGGATGCGGTAATCATGATCGAACATATTCTCCTGAGCGCGGACCAGGGCCAGGGTGTTATCCGGGCGCCGGTCCATCCCTGGCAGAATGTGCGCAAGGCGGGTGAGGACATTGTCGCCACCGAACTGCTCTTCCCCACCAACCACCGGATCATGCCGGCCGACCTCGGCGCCCTGCTCACCGCCGGTTGCCCCACGGTACGGGTACGCAAACGTCCCCACCTCACCATCATCCCCACCGGCACCGAGCTGGTCAATCTGGAACGGGATGACCAGGAGGTGCCCCCGGGCAAAACGGTGGAGTCAAACAGCGCGGTGCTGGCCGCCATGGCCCGCCAGGCCGGCGCGGAGGTCACCGTATCGCCGCTGGTAGCCGATGATTACGAAAATATCAGAAAATATCTGGAGCAGGCAGTGGATTCGCCGACGGACCTGGTGGTGATCAACGCCGGTTCATCGGCCGGCAGCGCCGACTACACGGTGCAGATCATCGAGGAACTGGGCGAGGTGCTGGTACACGGCGTCACCATCATGCCGGGCAAGCCGACCATCCTGGGCGCCATCCAAGGCAAGCCGGTGGTGGGCAATCCGGGTTTCCCGGTTTCCGCCATCATCTCCTTTGACCAGTTCGTTCTGCCGCTGATTGCCGCCCTGCAGGGCACCGAACCGGAACAGCCGCCGCAGCTCACCGCTCGGCTGGCCAAAAACCTTCCCTCCCGTGCAGGCATGGAGGAGTTCCGCCGCATGATCACCGGCCGGATCGATGATCATTTCGTCACCGTGCCGCTCAAAAAAGGCGCCGGCGCCATTACCACCCTGACCCGCGCCAATTCCATGCTGCGGATACCGGCGGCAAGTGAAGGACTTGCCAAAAACAGCGAGGTGCAGGTGGAACTGCTCCGCCCCCGGCATCAGATAGAAAAGACCATCATCTGCACCGGCAGTCACGACCTCCTGTTGGACCTGCTGCACGACTTCCTGAAAAAAAGCAGCCCCGCCTTCCCCCTCTGCTCCACCCACGTGGGCAGTCTGGGCGGTATCATGGCCATCCGGGAGGGCATGACCCATATTGCCGGCAGCCATCTGCTCGATCCGGAAAGCGGCGATTACAACACCTCCTATCTCAAGCGCTACCTGGCGGACCAGGAGGTGGCCCTCATCACCCTGGTTTACCGCCAGCAGGGCTTCATGGTGCGACCGGGGAACCCGAAGAAAATCCTTGATGTTCATGACCTGCTCCGTGATGATATCACCTTCATCAACCGACAGGCCGGTTCCGGCACCCGGGTGCTGCTTGATTACGAGCTGGCCAAAGCAGACCTTGCCGCGGACTCCATCACCGGCTACAACAACGAGGAATACACCCACATGGCGGTGGCGGTCAGCGTGCTGTCCGGCAAGGCCGACGCAGGACTTGGCATTCTTGCCGCTGCCCGGGCGCTGAAACTCGACTTCATCCCGGTGACCGAAGAGCGCTATGATCTCGTCATTCCGACCCGTTTTCTGGAACTGCCGATGATCCGCCAGTTATTACGCATTATCAACCAGGATGATTTCCAAAAGGCGGCGGAGGCCATGGGCGGCTACTCCACCCGGGAGACCGGCCAAGTCCGGGGTTGAAGTCAACAACGGGTGCTTGCAGCCGAGGGCGTGGGGCAGCAGTGACCGCGGCACACAGTTGCCGGGCCGGGGAGGCTATTTTACCCCCCGGTAAAAGGCCATTTTTGCGGCATAGGGCTGAAAGATCTTCACCAGTTCGCCTCTTTCCCGCTCACCCAGGGGCGGCATGCCGCCGGCCGCCGCCAGGGTCTGCACCTCCGTCGGGGTTGCGCAGCCGACAATAGCCACGGTGACATCAAAGGAAAGGGCGTAGCGGATGAGCATCTCGGCGGTGATGCCGAACCTGGGCAGGATGTAATGGGAGGCCCCCAGGATCTTCATGGCGATGACGGCGATCCCCTTTTTACGGGCCGCCGGCAGGGTCAGGGTCAGAAATCCTCCCAGCAGCTCCTCCACCGGGTTGACCGGCAGCAGCACGGCATCCACCGGCCACTCCTGCACCGCTTTGGTCAGCACGTACGGATCATGATGACCGGTGACCCCGATGTTGCGGACAACCCCGCTTTTTTTCGCCTCGACAAAGGCCTCCAGCGCCCCGCCGGGCCGGGAGATGGCCAGCAGATCATCCTCGGTGCGCACATCATGGATCTGCCAGAGATCGAGATAGCTGGTCTGCAGCCGTTTCAGGGTGTCTTCCAGGTCGGCCAGGGCGCCGGACCTGCTCCGCGATGCTGATTTGCTGGTCTGAAAGATCGACTGTCTGAGCGCCGGGTCCTCTTGCCAGACCGATCCGTAATAGACCTCACTGTCCGAGTAGACCCGGGCCGAGTCGAAGTAGGTTATGCCCTGCAGGGCCGCCTGGCGGATAACCGCGCGGGCCTCGCTTTCCCTGCCGTAGGTGCGCAGCACGCCTTCACCCCCCAGCCCGATCACCGTCACCTGCCGCTGCTGTCTGCCAAAGGAAACCGTCTTCATCTCTTCCCCCCTCACCCGGCTGACTGTTCATTTTTGCTGGACGCCGTCTGGCGGTATCTGCATCAACCTCTATTTAATAAAGGAACAGCAGTAGTCCGTCAGCTCCGTGACCTTCAGGTTGAATTTGGAGTTGGCCGGCACATCAAAGGAGTCACCGCCCTTCACCTTTTTCCAGCGGGCCACCCCCGGCAGCAGAACTTCCAGCTCACCGGCGAGTATCTCCATGATCTCCCTGTCGGCCGTGTTGAATTCGTATTCACCGGGCAGCATGACCCCCAGGGTCTTTTTGGCGCCGTCCGGAAAAACGACGGTGCGGCTGGTGACGCTGCCGCCAAAATAGACATTGGCCTTCTTGATAACTGTGACATTGTTGAATTCGGAAATCATTCATCCATCTCCATTATTAATTACTTTGCTTAAGTGATTTGAGGAGCCGTTACGAAATAACATGATAACATGGCCATGTTATTTTTTTACAAGGGCTTAGCACAACTTTCATCAGTTCCTCTACCGGTAAGCGCAGGAAATTTCAAGCCCGTTTTTTTACAATATAAGGAGCCTCTTGGGGTTCCTTAAAAAATTAACCATCTGGTTCGAGGACCAGGAGCGGTGAAAATAAAAAGCACCCAAGGGGTATGAACTGCGCATACTGGGCAGATGCGACCATTTTTCTCTTCATTGCAACGCAGTAGTCGAGCCGGAGGGAAATTTTTCACGATTCCCATAACCCATGTTGAGACGTCAGGCCTCCATGAAACAAAAAAAACTGAGGACTGCCGGCAAAACTGGACAAAGCACGATTAATCGGTTATATATTCTTTTTCTGCGGGCCGGATTACCGGCCCGTTTTTTTTGCTGATCCAAGCAAAAAATGCCTGCTGTTGCCGTCGGGACCGAGATCCTCGAACGAATTTATCACCCTTGGCCTGCAGTGCCGATTTTTTTTGCGGTTTTTTTTTTCGTTTCCCCGGATCGCGGAGCATTGCGTATTCACTCCGGGCACGTTCCTCACCGTTTGCGGGAACGTGCTTCATTCATTGCAGATTATAATAGGTTGTCAAGTTGAGCAGTAAACTACTAAAAGAGATCGAACGCCGCCGCACCTTCGGCATCATCAGCCATCCTGATGCCGGTAAGACCACCCTCACCGAAAAGCTGCTGCTGTTCGGTGGCGCCATCCAGATGGCCGGCGCGGTGAAATCACGCAAAACCGCCAACCACGCGGTGAGCGACTGGATGGCCATTGAGCAGGAACGCGGTATTTCCGTCACCTCGTCGGTGATGAAATTCAACTACCGGGACTACGAGATCAATCTGCTGGACACCCCGGGCCACCAGGATTTCTCCGAAGACACCTACCGGGTACTGACCGCGGTGGACAGCGCCCTCATGGTGATTGACAATGCCAAGGGCGTGGAGTCACAGACCGAAAAGCTGATGGAGGTATGCCGCATGCGCAACACACCGGTCATCACCTTCATCAACAAGCTCGACCGGGAAGGCAAAGACCCGCTGGACATCATGGCGGAAATCGAGGACAAGCTGCAGATCGAATGCGCCCCCCTGTCCTGGCCCATCGGCATGGGCAAAACATTCAAGGGGGTGTACAACATGTACCGGGGCGAGCTGCAGCTCTTCACACCCAGCCAGGGAACCCGGCCCCAGGACACCATCGTCATCAAGGGCATCAATGATCCCCTGCTTGACCGGCTGCTGGGCCGCCAGGCCGACAAACTGCGCGAGGACATCGAACTGCTGGAGGGGGCGGCCAACCCGTTCGAGCATGAGGAATATCTGAAGGCGAGCCAGAGTCCGGTATTTTTCGGCAGCGCCATCAACAATTTCGGCGTCAAGGAACTGCTCGATGCCTTCGTCGAGCTGGCGCCCGCCCCCGGACCGCGCGCGACCCTCAGCCGCGACATTGCGCCGGACGAGGAAACATTTTCCGGCTTCACCTTTAAAATACAGGCCAACATGAACCCGGCCCACCGGGACCGCATCGCCTTCTTCCGTATCTGTTCCGGCAAATTCACCCGGGGCATGAAGGTGCGCCATCACCGCATCGGTAAAGAGGTGTCGCTGGCCAATGCCACCATTTTCATGGCACAGGACCGCAGCAATGTGGAGGAGGCCTATCCGGGCGACATCATCGGCATCCACAATCACGGCACCATCAAGATCGGCGACACCTTCACCGACAAGGAGCCGCTCAAGTTCACCGGCATCCCCAACTTTGCCCCGGAACATTTCCGCCGGGTGCTGCTCAAGAACCCGCTGAAGATGAAACAGCTGAGCAAGGGGCTGATCCAACTGGCTGAAGAGGGGGCGGTGCAGCTCTTCCGGCCGCTGATGGGAAGCGATTATATCCTGGGGGCGGTGGGGGTCTTGCAGTTTGACGTGACCATGGCCCGCCTCAAGGCGGAATACGGGGTGGATGCGGTCTACGAAGGGGTGAATTACGCCACCGCCCGCTGGATAAGCTGCAGCGACCGCAAGAAGCTCGATGAGTTCAAACAGAAGAAACAGGCGAGTCTTGCCCTGGACGGCGAAGGCCATCTCTCCTTTCTGGCCTCCAGTGAATGGAATCTGTCCCGCACCATGGAACTGTTCCCAGACATCGTTTTTCACAAAACCAGGGAATACAGCTAAATCCCTTCGCTTCTCCCCTCATCCTATTTTTTGCTTATCCGGGTAATTTTTTCCTTGCAGTATTTAAGAAATTAATTAAATTATATAAAACTTAATTACCCATTTTAACCACAGCAAATGATAAAGGTCATGAAAGAAAAACGATCACGTAAAATCACCCAATGGTTTATGGCGCCGCTTGTTCCCCTGGTCATCATCGGGGGCTATTTCTGGCCCTATCTCGGTTATATCGCGGTGGCCATGATGCTGGTCATGCTCATTCTCACCCTGTTCCGCGGCCGGTTTTACTGCGGCTGGATATGCGCCATGGGGGCCTTTCATGAAAGGGTGCTGTCGCTGATCAGCCGCAAGCGGAAAATGCTGCCGGTGTTCAAGGCCAAATGGTTCAGGTGGCTGCTCTTTGCCATGATGATGGGTCTGCTGGCCCTGCGCCTCATCGCCGCCCAAGGCGACCCGGCGGAAATAGGCGCGGCCTTTGTCATGATGTGGACCCTGTCCACCGGGCTGGCCATTTTCATCGGTTTCATCTGGCAACCAAGGTCCTGGTGCACCATCTGCCCGATGGCAACCTTCCAGGGGTTGGTTGCACCCTGCAATTATCTGCTGCAGGTTGCCCCGTCATGCAAAGAGTGCGGCATCTGCCGGAAAAGCTGTCCGATCGAGACCAATCCCGGCTCTTTCAAGTCCCAGGGATTTGTCAACAGCGGCGACTGCATGCGCTGCGGCAACTGCGTCGTCAACTGCCCCAGTAAGGCATTGGAGTTTCAGACCAGTGGCCAGCCCAAGGGATGCTCCGTGCTCGGCTCGCTGGGCCTCAAATAACCGCCTGCGCGACAAATCACCAACGCGGCATCCGGGTCCGATCGGGCGTAATCAATACCTCCCCGCGCGGCTACACCGCCTCGAGAAAAGGAAACTCAGGATGCTCCAGCAGCTTGTACATCCGCTGTTTCTGTTTGGTATGCGCATCATGGAAATTGATCAGTTTGTCAATCACCTCCAGCACCTCTGCCTCGGTCGCCTTGCGGAGAATACGGCGGCCGATCTTGGGGTACGGACCGCCCTTGCCGCCGGCGAACACATCGAAACCGGCCCTGGTCGCCATCACCCCGATATCGCTGGTCAACACCCCTGAACAGGCCAGCGGGCAGGCGGACAACGCGATCTTCAACTTCGGCTTGGTAAGCGCCCTGTCCTTGAAACGGGCCATGATTGCCGCTGACAGTTTTTCCGTATCAATAATACCCAGGTTGCAATGGGGTGTGCCGACGCAGACCCGGGGCAGGGGAAATTTCCCCGGTCCCTTGAACTGCACCCCCAGGGGGGCAAGCTCAGCCTTGATGGCATCCGCGTCCTCTTCGGCCACATTGAGCAGCCGTAAATTCTGGGCAGTGGAGAGATAAACGGCAAGGTTGTACTTTTCAGCCAGTTCATACGCCTTGCCCATCACATTCAGCGGCAGACGCCCCGCCGGCAGCATAACGGTAATATTCATAATCTTTTCTCATAGTTCATTTTGCTGATGATTACTTTTCCCTTAAACGTAAAATATGTTTTATAGCCGAATTTTTCCATTGATTCAAAAAGAATTTTATAGCCCTTTCAGTCATCACCGGTTAAATAAACTTGCAAACATCATCACACAGGAGAGAAACAATGGGACATCATGCAAACAACCCTTACGGGTCCGGTGATAAGGCAGTCAGAGCCATTGACCGGAAAAGAGAGCAGGAACGCAAAATCATGCTCTCCGCGGCATACAAATTTGCCGATGATCTGGCGCTCAAACTCGTACAGCGCCTGCTGGATCAGCATATCATCGAGACAACTTCGGAAAGCGCGATCAGGGAGATTTTCGCCAACCTGCTGCGCAATCTGCCGGAGATGGAAGAATTCGACATCCAGTTCAAAATTGCCCCGCTCAGACAACTGGCCGTCAACCCGAACTTCATGAGTCTTTACCTCACCCAGTACATCATCGAGGATCTGGTGAACCACCCCAAGATTGACGATGTGTTCGGCGATGACATCGATGTCTACAAAGCGGTTGACTCAATACTGGATAAGATTCGCCCCTCTGACCTGTAATACCTTTGCCCCATCATGAGTCTGCAGCACCCCCTTCGCATGCCGTGCCTGGTTTTTGCCAATGACCGAGGTGAAATTCAGGACTTCCCGGAGCTTGAGATGGCAGGGCGCAGCGGTTCCTGGTTTTTGCGACCAGAACTGACCGATATCATTCCCCTGCCCGAGGGGAGCGAGCTGTTTGTCCTGCCGCACCGAAACCCCATCGGCATTGAAAAAGATTCCGGCGATCCCGTGCTGCTCGACGCAAATCCCTTTGATCCCCGCAGCGGCCTCCAGGCCGTCGCGGCCTTCATGGCGCCCGCCCATACGGCTATTTTTTCCGCCGCCTTTGAAAAAAGATCTCCTGATGTTGACCCCCTGCCCCTTTTTGCCTATACAGCGGTGGGCTGGCTCGACGACCGCTTCTGGGTGTGCGGCTTCCGCAGCGATCCCGACATCCGCCAGGACAGCGCCGGATTTCAACCCGCCCGCATCCGCACCATGACGGAAAAAAAATTGAAGGCCTTCCCGAAAAACAGGCTTATCCAGCATCTGGGCAAATGCAGCCTCACCTATAGCTGCCCGGCGGCCAAGAACTATTTTTTAGGCCGTTATGAAGCGCCGCTGCCCACCTCACCGGGCTGCAACGCCCAGTGCGTGGGATGCATCTCCCTGCAGCCCTCCGGCTGCTGCCCCTCCACCCAGGAACGCATCAAGTTTGTCCCGACGCCGGCGGAGATTGCCGAAATCGCCGTCCCTCATCTGACCTCAGCCATGCGCCCGGTGGTCAGTTTCGGCCAGGGCTGCGAGGGGGAGCCCCTGCTGCAGGCCGACACCATTGACAAAGCGATCCGCCTCATCCGCAAACAGACGGACAAAGGCACCATCAATCTCAACAGCAACTCCAGCCTGCCGGCGGCTGTCGCCCGGCTGGCAGACGCAGGGCTTGACTCCATCCGGGTGAGCATGAACAGCGCCAGAAAGGGCTGCCACACCCTCTACTACCGGCCCCAGGGGTTTGACTTCAAAAACGTGCTGGAATCGATCCTGGCCATGAAAAAGGCCGGCCGTTTCGTCTCCCTCAACTATTTCATCCTGCCGGGCTTCACCGATGACCCCGATGAGTTCGCCGCCCTCTGCGACCTGGTCGATCTCTATCGGCCCGACCTGATCCAGCTGCGCAATCTCAACATGGATCCGGACTGGTATTTCGAGGTGGTGCAGCATCCGGCCAGGGAAAAGCCCCTGGGCATGCGCAACTGGCTGGAGCAGCTTAAAAAGCGTTTCCCGGAGCTGCGCTTCGGCTATTTCAACCCTGCTTTGCGATAAAAAAAGCCGGGACCGCGTCAAGCGCAATTCCGGCTTTTTTCATGTGGTGAAGCCATGGACAACAGGGAGCATTCCCTGCCGTTACCTGACTTTTACATATCGGTCAAGGTGTTGAGGAAGGCGACGATATCATTGACCTGCCCTCCGGTCAGGCCCAGGTTACCCACCGCCGTACTCACCGTTTCAGGCACTTCAGCATCAAAACCGCTGTTGTCATTCATGAAGGACACCATCTCCTCCAGGGTGGCGAAATAGCCGTTATGGGAGTAGGGTGCGGTCAAGGCGATATTGCGCAGGGTGGGCACCTTGAATTTGCCGTTCTGGGCAGGATCACCCACAACCGGTCCCAGTCCCAGGTCGGGATATTCATAGGCGCAATCGGGATCAGCCTCCAAGGCCGGATTCACCGGCACGCCGGCATTGACATACTTGTAATTGGTAAAGAGCGGATGATCCCCCCCACGGCGGCCATAGGCATGGCAGGTGGTGCAGTTCTGCATGAACAGCTTCTTGCCCCGCAACTCCTGGGCGTTTAAAGTCCCGGTATCAAACTTCGAGGTAAAGCGGCTTACCTCGGCAGACCGCTCATAGGCGGCGATGGCCCTGGCCAGATTATCGTAGGCAACAAAGTCGTCGGCAAAGGCGTCCGCACCGTACACGGTGGTGAACAGCGGGGCAATCTCCGGATCAGCCGAAATCCTGTCGATGATTGTCTGCACATCAGGCATGTTCATCTCCACCGGATTCAGTGGCGGCCCCTGGGCCTGCTCGGCCAAGGGATCACCCAGTATGTCACCTGTGGCCCGGCCGTCCCAGAACATGCCGCCGACCCATTCCCCTGCCTGATTCAGATGCAATATCGGGCTGAAACCGGCGTAGGCGGAAGTCGGCGCATTCCTGCCGCCAGTGGAGATACCATCATCACCCAGAGATACTACAGCGTTTTCCAGATCAGCAAAACCAGTTTTGGAATTATGGCAGGTGGCACACGACTGCGTTTCATTTAAGGACAGCAGCGTGCTCTCGTAAATCATTTTCCCCAGGGTTTCCACATCGGTAAGGGTCACAGCGGAAACAGAACCTGCGCCAAGGACCATGGAAAAGACTGCTGCAGATGCCAGAATTTTTTTCATTTTGATCTCCTTTTTCATTGTTGAAATTTTGTTCACTGCTATTTGCTAAACACAAATAGTCATCATTACTATTATCAATATCTATTTTTTCCCACATAATGCAATGTGGCATTTTGTCGCAAGGTGCTTTGTCGTATGATTTACAGAGAGGAGATGTGCTTTCTTGCTGCTTTTTGAGGAAAACGTTCTATTATTGATTATAAAATAACACGTCATTTACGTTCAAAAAGTTCCACACCCCACCAAAAAAAGGAGGAAGCAGACAGATGGAACAAACCGGTGATACCATGTCCGGCTCTTCTCCTGTGTCTCAAAGCAAAAGTCTCTATCTGGCCAGAGATATCCTGGGCAGCGGGCTTCGCTACTCCCTGCGCCAGACATATCGTGACATTAAAACCGATCTGCTGCGGCACCGGGAAATCTTTGATCTGGGGGACAGCCCGCAACAGTTTATTATCTATCTGGGGGACAACAGCTATTGCATAGACGACAGGGTGACGGCGGCTATCGAGCCCTATATTGCCGGCGATGCGGCGGAGATGGTGGAAGAACTCCTGTGGCCCTTTGTCAGACCCGATATCCGCGCCAAACTTGAGCCGTTCATGAACCGGGGCTCCCACAAGCGCCTCACGCCGGTAACCGCAGCGGAAAAGGCGGCGATAGAAAACGAAATACACCTATTCGACAGACGCAGACTGCACTACCTCTTTTACGGCGCCATCGACCAGGGCCGCCTGTACAAAATGCCCGCCAAACTCTGCCGCCGGCTGCTCGGCAAATCAAGAGACGAAAAGGAACAGTATTTCGTCGCCAGCGAGCAGGTCTTTTATGCCGACCAGGTGAAGGAATACCTGTTCACTATTTTTAATCTGCAGCAGCATTTCAGCGAATCATTTGCCCGCATCATGCCCCAGGCCTTGAGTCAGGACAGGCTCGACACCTTTTTTGTCGATGAACTCTGCCGCCTGAACAATGACCAGGCTTTCTGGCAAGGCATAGAACCGGCAAAAGGACTGCAGCCCTATCTTATCCGCTATCTGATCATGTTTTTTGATTATGATTTCAGTGCCAGTCAGGCCATCAACGACTATATTAAACAGTTCATGAACAGCCACCGGCAGTTCCATTTCCCCAAAAAGCAAAGCAGCATGACAACAGACAAGGCCAGTGAGATATTTGGTGAACCTGCCGACAAACTCACCAAACTGAGCAAAAAGGAACTGACGAAGCTTTACCGCAGGAAAGCAAAAGAGCTCCATCCCGACACCGGGGGGGAACACGATGAGTTTGTCAGACTGACCGAGGCCTTTGAACAGCTGCTCCGGCAGCGTTGAGGGCTTGCAAAAATTCTGAAATGAGGTAAAAAGCCATTTCCGGGTCCGATATTCCGCAGAATTAATCTGTCGGGAAAACCAGGAAGGAGAATTTCAGTTCACCTAAGAGACAAAAGATTTGCCCCGCGAGGATACTTCATGGAAAAGAAAGCGATACGCCTGGCCGACTGTTTCAAACAATACACCCTTGACCAGGACAAGGTGTGCACCCCCACGGAAACGGTCAACCGCTTCAAGCAGCGCTTGAAAGAACAGCACCTTGACGTGCTCAAAGAGGTGCGGCGCATTGACAACGGCCGGCTGGATATTCCGGTCTATTTCAGCGTCTGCGGTGAAGATGCGCTGAAAACCATCGGCACAAAAAAACAGATGGGCAAGGGCAGCACCCCGGAACAGTCACAGGCCAGCGCCTGCATGGAGCTGGGTGAACGGTTCAGTTTTTTCAGCTTTATGAAAAACCCTGACAATTTTATCCATGACACCTACGCCAATCTGAAAAAGTCAGACTATCCCCTGCTGCCCCTGGAAAAGCTGCTCCAGTCCGTGCATGACACGACAACCGACATCGCCACCCTGGAAAAACTTATCGAGGATATTCCCATTCAGTGGACCTGGGCCACCAATCTCAACCGGCAGAAGGAGGTCCTGGTCCCATTCAGCTGGTTTTATGCCATCAATGAATTCAACGGCCCGTCCGCCGGTAATACCCTGGAAGAGGCCATCAGCCAGGGTCTCTGCGAGGTGGTTGAACGCCATGTTTCCGCAGTGGTCAGCCATGAAAATATTCCCGCCCCGGCCATCGACACCCTGTCCATCCAGGACCCCATCACCAGGGAACTCCTGGCAAAATTCACCCGCAACGGCATCGAAGTCTATCTGAATGACTTCACCCTTGATACCGGCATACCGACCGTGGGAGCCCTGGCCATCGACCGCACCACCTTCCCTGAGACAAGCGAGATCGTCTATACGGCGGGCACCACCCCCCATGCGGAAAAGGCGGTGATCCGGGCCCTTACTGAGGTGGCCCAGCTGGCCGGAGACTTCAACTCCAGGGCCAATTATGTGGCAAGCGGCCTGCCGAAACCCTTGGCCATGGATGAAGTCACCTATCTTACCCATCCGGGAAAAACCATTACCGTCGACCGGATGCCCGATCTCTCCGATGACAACATCCGGGTGGAAATCGAAAACTGCCTGGCGGCGCTGGCCAAGATCAATCTTGAAGTATACATCATCAATGTCACCCACCCGCAGCTCAACATCCCGGCCATCTACACCATCATACCGGGCGCCCATTTCCGGGAACGCTCCCGCATCAACAACGTCGGCCTTTTCGCCGCCAAGCTGGTGGCCGAGAAAAGCCCGGATGACCTGACCTGCAGAGAGGGACTGCTGGCCATGCAGGAGGTATTGCCCGACGCCTATTATCTCGAATTCTATCTGGGCCGAAATCTCATGGAAACCGGCCGGCTGGAGGAAGCCCTGCCGCATCTGCAAAGGGCGCTCACCCTGAACCCGGAACAGGAGGACATCCCCTACATCCATTCTTACATCGCTGACTGCCTGAAAAATCTCGGCCTGTTTGCCGAGGCCATTACCGCGGTGCGGCAAGGCCTGGCCTATGATGAAGAACGTCCTGACCTGCACAACATCATCGGCGTCTGCTATTTCAAACTTGGCGACTATGACAAGGCCATCGCCCATTTCCACCGGGCGGTGGAACTGGCCCCCACTTCGGCCATTGATTACGCCAATCTCGGGGTCAATTACCGGAAAATCGGCAAAACCATGGAGGCGGCCCGATACTTTGAGCTTGCCCTGTCCATGGATCCGTCCATTGAATTCGCCAGGGAACAGCTGGCAGCCTGCCAGGCGTAACAAACAACAACAGGCGGCTGATTCGAGCGGCTGAGAAGCGGGGCGGCCCAGAACGTCCCGCTCTCACATACTCCCCTTGTCATAATTGGGGATTGTCATCTCCTCAAAACTGACGACTTCGTGATAGAGCTCAAGCAGTCTGTCCATCGCCTCGCAAAGCCGCTCGCCCACCACATAATACCTCTTCTGCTCATCCTGAAAGGTATGATTGATAAGATGCAGTAAATTCATGCAGCCATCCCGGAAATACACCTCTGAACGTTTTGAAAAAAACTGCGAGTTCACCCTGCGCAGATTGACCACATCATCCCACGAGATCCCCAGCAGGGTGACAATATCCAGCAAACCGCTGTACTGGTCCTTGGTCAGGGTATCGAGATCTTTCGGCACATCATATAACAGCACCTCTGCCAGGGGCTTGCTGCGCATGAAATTATCATAGACCCGGTATGGCGCTTTATCCTCCGACTTCCTTTCATAGGAAAAAACGCCGAAAACACCTCTGTCAATAAACGATGAGATCTTCCGCAGGCTGCTTTCCGCGTCTTGGAGTTCCATATTGATGCCGTCAATCACCGCCTGTATCTTTTCCCCTCTTTCTTCCTTACCCATGGAAACACTGCAAAAAGAGGGATGATCGAAAATGCATTTTATGAGTCCCTGCTTTTCATTACGGAAAATGATCTGCCTGCCGCTGAATTCAACGCCTTCGGCAATATTGCTGATCACATGTTCCTGACTGTCCGGGAAAATGCTCACTGTATAATTCATGTCGAAATCCGTATTGTCATTATTTTTTTTAGTAAAGACAATGAGTTGGCCGGACAATTATCCAAATTGCGCCCCCTTGTGACTTCCGCCATCCGCTGGGGCGGTTTTCTGCCCGGCTCATCCTGACTATCAGGCAACCTTAGCCAAATCGATCCCTTCTGGCAACAGTTTGTGGTAATCAAAAAAAAAGGCCCCCAATGGGGAGCCTTTCCAGCCTGTTTTATCCGGACCCGCTACGGGTCATGTTATGTTTGCCGACCTGTCTCCATCGCCTGACAGTTCATCAATGCTCAACTCTCATGCGTCTTTCCCGCATTTCCCCGGTCCAGGCCTCTCTGCCCACATCGAAGAGAGACATGGCCATTGCATGCATAGTCGGGGAAATACAGTACTCCTTGATAAAGGTTTCCACTTCAACATCGGCAAGGGCAAGGACCATTTTCAGGTCATTTTCCGCTTCAGTGAACCGATGCATTGCCTTCAAGGCCAGGCTCCGGGCGACATATGCGGCACCCCGTCCATCATTGAGCCTGATTGCATCATTGAAATCATCCACCGCCGTTGCCGTCTCCCCGTTGTTAAAACGGGCAATGCCGCGCAGGAAAAAGGCATGGTCGTTTTTCGGTTCAAGTTCCAGCGCATGGCTGAAATCTTCCACGGCCTCAAGGAAATCACCATTTTTCAGATGGGCAATTCCCAGCGGCATATGGACCAGGCCCGGTTCCACCCCATGTTTCAGGGCACTGCTGAAGTCTATGATGCTTATTCCATACTCGCCCCGGAGAAAATGTTTCTGTCCTTTGATAAATTCAGCATTTTTCATCATGATATTCACCTCCTGTCTGCAACAGGGAGTATTGAGGCAGGCAGGAAACACCTGCCTTATTTTATAAGTAATAATCATTAGCATCTTAGCTAACTAATAATCATTCCTACAAAATATGCAACCAGCAGGGAAACCAGACGGCACCGGAGCAGGCGGAATACACCTTCCTGCAATTGCGATAACTCTAATCCTTTGAGGTTTGCGACGCTTAGAATGTCCCAGGAGTTGTTCTGGTTATCTTTCACCGCCTCCTCACTTCATTCTTCACCCATTCAAACCTTTTCAACCAAACAAGAAAGAAAATACTCTCGAGCCTCTTGCAAAAGCCCCCAGACCGGTCTCACCCAGAGGTTCTGTTCTCCTCCGCCACAGCAAAATTGGCGGATTCCTCAGGGTAATGTTTTTTCAGGCAATCAGGGCACACCCCATGGCTGAAATCCGCATCGGAATGGGCATGGATATATTCTTCCATTCTCTGCCACAGCCCCTCTTCATCCCGGATCTTTTTGCAGAAGGAACACACAGGGATAATGCCGCGCAGCGTCTTGATCTCCGCAAGAACCCTCTGCAGGTTATTTTTTTCCGCCTGCAGCAATTTTTCATCCCGGCGCACCCGGGAGGTGGTGAAAAAGGCAATCAGGGCGGAAACCATGACACCGGCAATGGTCAAAAAGATGGCAATATGTTCAACCTTATCCATGCGCATCCGGGCACCAACCATAAAGGAATCCGCCTTCTCTCCGGCATAGAAGGTCAGCTCCCGCATTTTGCTGTCCAGTTTTGCCACATGCTGCGCCCCTTTTCCCTGGGTGATAAGAGCTGCTGCTTCCCTTTTGCCGGACCTGGCAAGCACAACTACCTCCTGCCGTATGGGCCACCACTCGGCAAACAGCTCCCTTGTTTCCTTTTCAAGGGTATGTCCTTCCTCACCAAGAATATTATCGCGGATGAGATCAAGTTGTTGATAAACCACCTGTTCGCCGGCAGTGACTGCCTGTAAGGACTCTTCCAGCCTCTCTCCGGAGGAGGACAGAACAACATCTTTCATGCTGCGGTGCATTTTAGCGATACTGAGGGCGGCGGTGAGGGAGGCATTGGAGACAACCAGCGGGTGATGGTAAATCATGCCGGTGAAATTACCCAGGGAGAATATTCCCCTGATGGTAATAAGGCCAAAGGAAAGGAACAGCCCGATGATGAGCAGAAAGCCCAGTGACAACTTGTAATTTCTGATCGCAGCGGCCAGGGAAACCATACATCATCTCTTTTCAGGATTTTCAGGTGAACCACTTCATATCAGCAGGATACAGAATCAATCACTTATCAAATACTTGTAGTAATTTTATTCTATCATCAGCCGGGGTTGAAAAGTCAACCTGAAAAGATAAGGGCCGGGGGCAAACAGCGGGATATGAGGGCAGGAAGAATCAAAGGGATGATCGACCTCTTTTCTTGCGCCGGCTGGCGTTGCCGTAAGTTGAATACCAGGGACAACAGCCTGCCTGTTGTAATATGATGCGGGTCCCGCCTTGGCCGCCCGGGACAGCCGGGAATGGCGGCAAGACCCCACAGCCATTAAACAGCTGAAAAAAAAGACGCCGCAATGGGCGCCTTTTTCCGGTCAATGGACAGCAGGAGTCAAGATCAATCGTGACCATGCCCCTTCCGGTGTTTATTCTGGCCCCGATGCAGGCCGTTGTCATGATGATCTTCATCCTCATAGACATACACTGTCTGTCCATGCACATGAGCGGCTTCATGCTCTTTTTTGTCCGAGGTGGCCACGGCCACGCCGGTCACACCGCCCAGGCCGGCACCGATCATGGCACCTTCTTTGCCGCCGATGGCAGAACCGATCGCAGCACCAGCCGCCCCGCCAACCGCCCCGCCCAGCACAGCCTTGCCATCCACCTCACCGGCCATTACAGGGGTAGAAATCGAGGAAATCACGCAAAAGGCCAAAATTCCCATTCTTTTCATCATTTTTTTCTCTTTCCTAAAAATTTCAAGAAATCGCCAAGAGCACAAGGCGCAAGGCTGCCTACAATTGCCAGTCACAATATCACCTTATCATCGCTTATGCAATCCTGACGACAGAGATCAGCCCGAAGCCCGCCGGATAAAGAAAACCCTCAACACTCAGACCGGCAGGAGGCGGTAGAGGACCGCGGCAATGACCATACAGGTGGGGATGGTGAGGACCCAGGCCATGACAATGTTGCCGACGATGCCCCATTTCACTGCATGTATGCCCTTGGCGCTGCCGACCCCCATGATCGCGGTTGAGATGATATGGGTGGTGCTGACGGGGATACCGAAATGGGAAGCGGCAAGAATCACGGCAGCGGCCGATGTTTCGGCGGCAAAGCCGTGCACCGGCTTCAGTTTGATCATTTTGTTGCCCATGGTGCGGATGATCCGCCACCCGCCTGCCATGGTGCCCAGCCCCATGGTCAAGGCGCAGCCCAGGATAACATAGAAAGGGACCTCAAAGGTGGGCAGGGCATGAAAACTCACCAGGGCCAGGGTAATGATCCCCATGGTTTTCTGGGCGTCGTTCGTGCCATGACTCAACGCCATGACCCCCGAAGAGATCAGCTGCATCTTCTTGAAATATCTGTTGACCACAGCTGGTTTTGCCCTGGCACAGAGCCACATGATCGCCACCATGCAGACAAAACCGATCACAAAACCAATAAGCGGTGAGGTAATCATCGGCAGCAGCACCTTCCTGCTGACCCCCTCGAACTTGATAACGTCATAGCCGGCCTTTGATATTCCCGCCCCCATGAGCCCGCCTATCAGGGCATGGGAAGAGCTGGACGGGATGCCGTAATACCAGGTTATCAGATTCCAGATGATCGCCGCCAGCAGCGCGCAGAGAATGACCCCCTGGGTCACGCTGTCGGTTTCGATAATACCCTTGCCCACCGTCGTGGCCACATGGGTGCCCAGAAAGGCCCCGATGATATTCAAAACACCGGCATAGAGTATTGCCGCACGGGCAGTCAGTACTTTGGTTGAGACAACAGTTGCAATGGCGTTGGCTGAATCGTGAAAACCGTTGATGTATTCAAAGACAAGTGCTGTAAAAATTACCAGAACAAGTAAGGTTAAAATCATTTATTTTATTCCTTTTTCCGTACAACAGGCACCCTCCGGCAAGCACCGTGCATGTGGCTGGAAAAATGATGGCAAGAGTTCAGCTATGTTTCAGGACGATATTGACAATCAGGTCGGAAATCACCGTGCACATGTCCAGCGCGTTTTCAATGCCTTTATAGATATCTCGCAATTTAAGCACCTGCAGGGCATCATATTTCCCTGAAAAAATCTCCTCGGTGGCAGTGAAGAGAATTTCATCGCCACGGCTTTCAATGTCCTTAATCCTCGAGTTGATTTTTGTTACTTCCTTTAACTGCGGGCCTTTTTTCAGCATGGAGATGATCGTTCTGAGCTCTTCCGTCAATTTGATCAGAATCTCGGCCTGTTTTTTGACAATATCGTTATACGAATCGATCTTGTATATCCGCAGGTTGACGCAGGCTTTCAGAATAACCTTTGTGCTCTTGTAGAGATAGGTGGATATCAGCTGAATATCCTCCCGGTCGATGGGGGTGATGAAGGAGGAGTTGAGCAGCGAAAGGCTTCCTTCCAGGGCTTCCACGGCTCTTCTTTTATAGATTCTGGAATGAATGAGATACTCTTCCCGTTCTTTGAGGTCGGAGTTGACAATTTGATAGAACAGCTGGGAGGACAGTTCGACCACTTCAGCACCCTCTTCAAATAAAGTGTAAAACTTGTTCTCCGGCGGCGGTAGAATTTTTGCTAAAAAGCCAAAGTGCATAATTGTTATCATCTCCACGCAAAAAAAGGTGTTTTTTTTACCCGCCAGACAAGGCACTCAAGAAAAAGCACAATGAATGCAGCGCATTACCATGCAAATATTTCATGATACCCTTCATCGGCAAGAGGGGGCGCTAACCGCCCTGAAACTCGACAATTTTACCCTCCTAATAAAATTCTAACACTAAAAAAATACTATCCTGCCGCTTTTCACATAAAAGCCCGCCTCAGGGGAAAAACAGCGCATGACTGATCCTGTTCCGGTCTGAAACATCTTGTGATCGCTGCAAAGTTAGCGGTATGAAGAAATTGACAGTTGCATTTATTCTTAACCATGAGTAATCTTTAGTCTTATTGGCGACCATGCGGTTTCCGATTTGTACGTTATCTGCTCAAGAGAAAATGTGCGCCGTAAATATTCCGGGCAAGAGCCTCCCGACCATCCTCATCCCGATCGAGCCACATGCCATGCCGGGCATTGAAACCCGAGGGGTGCTGCCGTTACATGATTTTCCGGATAAACGTGCCGGCTTTGCGCCCCTTCCTCTGCGGCACTGCCGACTCCGTGGTTCTGCGCGGCAGCACAGCAAAGACATGATTTTTATCTACAGTCAGCGCCTGGACAGAAAGATGCCGCCCGGCATCATCTGCCAGGGGGTGGTAAACCATTGCCGGCAGCAGGACCCGATCTTCCGGTTGCAGGGCGGTAACGAAGACGGCGGCCAGGTGAGCCGCCGGATATGGGAGGGTGTATGACATCCGTGGTGCGCATAGCCGGTTCCGGCCCGGCCGGTCTCACCGCGGCCATCAATCTGGCCAGGGGCGGTCGGCGGGTCGAAGTGTTTGAGAGGAGGCCGGACAGCGGCCGACGGTTCTGCGGGGACCTGCAGGGGCTGGACAACTGGTCGGTGGCCGGTGACGTCCCCGGCCAGTTGCGGGAGATGGGGCTCATGATCAACTTCGACTGTACCCCCTGTGCAACTCTCACCGTCACCAACGGCGCCAGGGTCTGGCAGTTCACCACCCCCCGTCCCGCCTTTTATCTGGTGAAGCGGGGCAGCGCCCCGGGCTGTCTTGACCAGGGCCTCAAGGAGCAGGCCTTGGCGCTGGGTGTCGCCATCCGTTACAATACGCCCCTTGCCGAAGCGGACGCCGACATCGTCGCCACCGGTCCCCGCTGCCGGCATATTTTCTCCATTGCCAAGGGAATCGTCTTCCGCACCTCCATGGCCGACGGCGCCTACGGTCTGGTGAACGACGGCGCCGCCTTCCTCGGCTACTCCTACCTGCTGGTCGTAAACGGCTACGGCTGCATGTGCACGGTGCTCTTCGACTCCTTTGCCCACATCCGGCAGTGCCTTGCCGAAACCAGACGGATCTTTGCCGACCTCCTGCCGCTGGACATCCGTGACCCGCGGCAGGCCGGCGGTGTCGGTTCCTTTACCTTCCCCAGCCGTTTCCACCGCGGCAAAACACTCTACGCCGGCGAGGCGGCCGGCCTCCAGGATCTCCTATGGGGCTTCGGCATGCGCAGCGCCATCACCTCAGGCTATCTCGCCGCCCAAAGCATCATGACCGGAGAGGACTATCCGCGGATGGCGCACCATTTCTTTGACCGGCGCCTCAAGGCGAGCCTGGTGAACCGTTTCCTGTGGGAGCGCTTCGGCCACGGCAGTTACGCCATGATCATCGACCGCATCGGCGGGGCCCGCGATCCGCTGGCCTTTCTCCACTCCTTCCACAACTTCAACTGGCTGCAGCGGCTTGCCTACCCCTTTGCCCTGCGCTTCTGCCGCAAGCGTTACAGCAGGTTATGGACCGACGGGACAGATGAGGCGTAGTACAGCAAAGATGACAAGCATGCTCATTGCATGGCCGTCCGCTTCGCGGTGATGGTCAAACATTCTGTAAAAATTCCGGCGTTCCTCTTGCCCGCTCATGCGGCCTTCCGGCATGCCGCGCGCTCTTTTTCAGCAAGAACCCTTTCAATATCAAGCAATATTACTATTTTTTTATCCCGTTTCGCGATACCGGAAATATTTTCCCGACCTACAGCCGTCCCGAAGGAAGGGGCGGGATCAATGTCGTCTGCCGGGATATTGATAACTTCTGCAACAGAATCAACAATGAAACCCCAGAGAACAATGCCCTCGCCTTTGCTTATCTCGGTTACGACGATGCACGTTCTCTCCGTTGCATTCTTGCCCGCCAGGCCGAATTTTGCTCTGAGATCGATCACCGGTATGACATTGCCGCGCAGGTTGATGATGCCTTTCACATAGGGTGGAGTTCCCGGCAGGGTGGTGATTGGTATCATCCCTATAATTTCTTTGATCTTCATGATCTCCACGCCATAATGGTCCCCACCCAGCAGAAAGGTGAGATATTTACCGGAGATGCTTTTCGCGCTGTCAGCCATGGAAATTATCCTCTCTTAAAATCAGTTTCGGCAGGGGAGACACGGCCGGGCGCCTCCCCTGCCAGGGCCTGTCAGAAGCTGCTGAAACTTTCTTCGTAGTGCTCGAATGGAATGATTTTTTTCGGGTTGCCTATTTTCCCCTGCAGTATCTTCTTTATCGGTGCGTTCCTGCCGGGGGTGCAATTGAAGGCGTTTTCAGCCCGTTGCGGCGCATACCCTCCATTTTCACCACCTTCTCCAAAAATAAGACCGGTAAGATTGATGACAACATGACGCATCCCCAGACTCTGGGCATTTAATTCCTGGGAGGCGGATGAAGACTCTTCCGCGTTGGCGGCATTCTTCTGCACGACCTGGTCCATCTCGGAAACGGCGGTGTTGATCTGATCAACACCGAGCGCCTGCTCCCGGGATGCCTTTGATATTTCCTCCACCAGCACCCCGACCTTTGCGGCGCTTGCCGACACCCTGGCAAACTCCGAGCTGGTTCTGGTCGCTAATTCCACCCCGGTATACACTTTCCTGACTGTTTCTTCGATAATGCCTGAGGTGTTTTTCGCGGCTTCCGCTGCCCGCATGGCCAGGTTTCTCACTTCGTCGGCCACCACGGCAAAACCTGCCCCGGCCTCTCCTGCCCGTGCAGCTTCCACTGCGGCATTCAAGGCCAGCAGATTGGTCTGGAAAGCGATTTCATCAATGGTTTTGATGATTTTGGATGTTTCTTCACTCGCCTTGGAAATATCGTGCATCGATTGGGTCAACTCAGTCATGGCGCTGTTGGCACTGGCAACAACCTGGGATGACTCCTGCATCAGATTGTTTGCCTCATGGGCGTTGGCAGCGTTCTGTTTGGTCATGGCAGACATCTCTTCCAGCGATGAGGAGGTTTCTTCGATGGCGGCGGCCTGTTCGGATGCTCCTTCCGCCAGTGAGTGGCTTGCTGCTGAAACCTGGCTGGAGGCGGCCGCAACATGCTCGGATCCTGCACTTAAAGAGGTTATGATGTCGTTGATCGGCCTGATAATCGAGCGGGTAAACAGGAGGATGCCGCCAACGGTCACGATCATCGCGACAATTCCCACCATGCCTATGAAATTGCGGATACTTCTGGGGGCAGCCAGAAATTCATCGGTGTCCTGGACCGCCAGCAGCGACCAGCCGGTAATCGGCACGGGCGCGAAACCGCCGATCTTTTCAATGCCGTTGAAAACGTATGTTTCAAAGCCGGTTTCGTGGGCCATGGCCTTGGCCCTTATGCTTTCCATACCGGCAATCTCCTGCAGGTTTTTCCTGAGAATGAGCTCTTCCTGCGGATGGGCGATTATCATGCCTGCGGAATCAACTAACATCGCGTAGCCGGTTTTACCTATTCTGCTGTTGACGATTTTTTCATTTAAAAAGGCAAGTTTCATGCAGATGCCGATAACGCCAAGGATTTGCTGATTATTTTTTACCGGGACTGCTATCATGGCCAGCGGTTCATTGGTTGACTTTGAGCGGACGACTTCACCTAAAGTTGCGCTTCCCTCCATCGCTTTTTTAACGTAGTTCCGATCGCTGAGATTCAATTCCTTGTATTGGCCCCCGATGGAATCGGCAAACACGATTCCCTGCCGGTCAGTGACAAGAAAGCCTTCGTAATCTCCCCCGATTTTGGCCATGAACTGCGTCAGTTCTTTATCCAGTGCCGTGATCGCACCGCCGGATTGCGCCAGCCCTTGCGCATCCACCATGCTGGCGGCATTGATGGTGGCGGTCAATGCCGCAAGAGTCTCTGCCAGCTTTTTCTCTTCATTCATGACCAGCTGGACCATGTTGGCCACATCCTGGGCGGTATTGACAATGCGCTCTTTGGATTGGGAATCCAGGGCGCGGGTGGATTTATTGACAGCGTTGACGCCGATGACGGCAATGAGAACGACAACAGCAAGTGCGCCCCCGGTGATGAGTTTAAAGCTGAGCGATCGTTTTTTCATGACTGGCCTCCATGTATTTGATTGTGCTGCCCGGTAATCTGTCTTTTTTGTATGTGATGCCTGAGTAATTCCTGCAGGATGGCAACTGAAACCGGTTTTTCCATATAAAAAATGATCCCATAACTCCTCACTTTTCTTTCCAGCTCCCGGCAGTTACTGTCCGTCATGGTGACAAGGGGTATTTCCCCATGAACCGCTTTGCATGCCGGAATCAATACCTCGCCCGGCATGTCGGGCAGCGCCAAATCCAAAAAAACGAGTTCAAACGTTGCCGTTTCAACCATGCGCAGCGCCTTATCGCCGGAATCAGCAACTGCAACGGGGGTATATCGAAATTTTCTCAGCCAATGGACAAGCAGCTGTGAGGTGCTCATGTCTGCCGTCACTATCAGAGTACTCATTTTACTCACCCTATCAGTTGCAACTGCTGTCTGCTGTTTTCAGGCATGCCACTCAGTGGTGGTCTGTGAGGGGGTATATCACAAGTCGTGCCAGCGCTGAAAAAAATATAATGGTTTGTTTTTATACGATTTTATGGTGCTTATGGGAAAAGGTGGCAGAACGGGCCGCTGGGGTTGAATGACCCCAGCGGTGAAAAGAAGAGGAGTTATCGGATGGAAAAACAGTGAGTTGGCTACCTATGGGGTTATATGTTCTGAAAATAGGGCGTTATGACCCTACCTGCTCGGTGATTATATGATGCCATGCTTTTTCAGCTTCTGGAAAAGGGTCTTGCGGTTAATGCCCAATTTCTCCGATGCATTGCCGCGATGCCATTGATTTTCCTGCAGGGTTCGGGATAATACCTTTTTTTCAAAGGCGCTCATGATCTCGTAATAATTCTGGTCCGGCGCTATCTCCAGCTCCGCCATTTCCCGCTCCGGGGCAATGGGGCGGAGTGATAATCCTTTCAGATCTATCTTGTTCAGGGTCACGAACCGCTGCAAAACATTGGCCAGTTCCCGGACATTGCCCGGCCAGTCATAATTGATGAGAGCTTCCTTCATATCCCCGGACAGTTTTGGCGCCTTTCCGTGCACGTCGAAGCGTTCCAGAAAATGATCAATCAGGATGGGAATATCCTCCCTTCTCTCCCGCAGCGGAGGCAGGTGGATGGGGACAATGTCAATCCTGTAGAAAAAATCTTCCCGCATCAGACCCTTTCTGACCTGCTCTTTGAGGTTTTTGTTGGTTGCCGCGATAATTCTGACATCCGGTTTTTTTATTTCCGTGCCGCCGACAGGTGAGTACCCTCCACCCTCGATGGCCCGCAGCAGTTTCACCTGCAGAGTGAGGGGAATATCGCCGATCTCATCCAGGAAAAGGGTTCCGCCATGGGCTGCATCGAGATAACCGCTCTTGTCAAGGTTCGCCCCGGTGAAGGCCCCCCGTTTGTGACCGAAAAATTCGCTTTCAATGAGATTTTCGGGAATGGCGCCGCAGTTCACCGAGATAAATTTTCTGGCCTGGCGGTCTCCCAGGTCATGGATTGCCCGGGCCGTCAGTTCCTTTCCTGTTCCTGATTCTCCATAGATGATGACGTTGGCGTTGGTCGCGGCAGCCTGCAGAATCAGCTCATACACCTCCTGCATGGGTCGGCTCTTGCCGACGATACTGTTTAATTGATACCGGCATCTGGAGGTTTCCTTGAGGCGCAGGTTTTCTCTCCGGAGGGTTTCCGCCTCTTCTTCGAGCGCCAGTTCCTTTCTTTTTTTCTCGGTGATGTCCCGGACAATGGCCAGCACCGCGGCATTCCCATTCCATTGAATCACATTGGCGTGGGCTTCAACCCATATCTCGCGGCCATCTTTTGTGTTGCAGAGTCTTTGAAAAACCGGTTGTCCGGCACTGCCCTCCTGGACCGCGGCCAGATTTTTTTCAAATTCCTCCCGATGGTTTGCCGGGACAAAAAGCGATGCTCTCATTCCTTCAAGCGCGGCATTTTCCTGCACGGCGAAAATGCCGCGAAATGATTTATTGGCAAAGAGAATTTTGCCGTCCCTCACCAGCACCACGCCATCGGCCACGTTCTCGGTCAGCACGCGATACCGTTCCTCGCTTTCCTTGATTATCTTCTCAACCTTTTTCTGCTCGCTAATATCCTGCATGTGGCCGTCATAGAATTTTTTTCTCCCCTTTTCGTCATACACAACAAGGGCGCTGAGGGAGATCCAGAAGGGACTCCCATCTTTCCGCTTAACAAAAAGTTCGGAGGAAGTGAGAATGCCTTGCTCTTCAAGTTTCTGCAGAAAAAGGTCCCGTTGCGCAGGGGTAACATACACATCCCTGACAGGCTTATTAAGCAATTCGCTCTCCGATGCAAAACCGAACATTTTTACCATGGCCGGGTTGACGGAAAGAAAGCGGCCGGCAAAAGTAGCCCTGTAGAGGCCAATCGGTATATTTTCATAAAGGCTACGGAATTTTTCCTCACTCTGTTTTAATTTACTTTCAAAAATTTTCCGCTCAGAAATATCTACGATAAATCCTTCCAGGATTTCTGTTCCGTCTGGCATTGACTGCACTTTTCCGCCACGTTCCCAGACCCATTTTATTTCATTATCCGCGCTGGTTATTCGGTAGGTTAATTCATATTTTTTATTCTGCCCTATGGCATTTCTGACTTTTTCTCGAATAATATCCCAGTCTTTTTGAATAACAATATCGGCAAACGCGATTTTCCCATTGATAAAATCCGCAGCGGGAAAACCGCTCAACTCAAAAATCTGCTCACTGATAAAAAGCATTTTCCATTGATCGTCATTCAGACAGCGATAAACAACGCCGGGCAAATTATCCAGCAGCTCATCACCGTTCGGATATATCTGATTTGTTTTGGATCCCACCTTCATGGTAAACCTGAAAGAATCATTGTTGCGTGTTTTTCCGGCTCTTCTGCCTTGGGAGTCCCGCAACTGCGGGGATTCTTCTCTGCCAGAGTGCCATAATTCGACAATTTCTGTATTTTTTTGTCCATGCCCGCGACTGGATCTGTCGAAAAATATCACCGGGACAGGCTGCCCCTGGGCAGAAAAATAAGGTTTCAATTTTGCCGCGGCATTTTTTTTATGCTGAGCGGAAGCGGTTTTCCCCCATGGATGCCGAATTTCCGGGCAGCCGCCGGCCGGGCTCCGCTGCGTCAGGCAGCACATCATCACCTGAAAATCCAGATATTATCCGTCAGCCATCGTATCCCATATCTTTCATGCATACATCACATATCGTATGGGAGATTTGGGGTACATCCGTTTTTGCAAAAAGGTCAAAAAATTTGATGGCATCTTCAATCTCAACCCAGGAATTATTGCCTGTGTCAATCTTCTTGCACCAACTGCACATTCTTAATAATGACTCCCCATCATTAATGTTACCAGCAATAATCGGCAGCGCTTCACGTAATTCAGTTTTTATAATTCGACAGCGGTATTCAATCTTCCCGTCATGAAGCGGTAGTATGTTCATCTCCATAAAGCGGCGCACAGCAGGGGAATCACACCGGAATGGCAGATTGAGCATCCTGCTGTTCGCTCTCACCCTCTTAAGGAGGGTTTCATGGAGATGTCTTGTTGCCGCATCGTGAATAAAATCCCAAAGCGATCTTTTATGGATTTTTTGGCTATGCAGCTGCGGGCCATCATTATCCCGGGCAAATAAATCCCATTGATCGTTAAAAAAAACCAACAAATCATCCCGGTCAATCCGGTATATGACTTCAGACTGATAATTCGCCATATTGTTGTCACTCCCCCGCGCCTCAGCCAATCGCTTACGGTGTAATCCATCGATTATGGCCCACTGCGCAGCACCCGGCTGCTTTCCCGGCATATCCGGGTCCAGCGACGCTGGAGCATGTTGCAGGAGCCCCCGGCTTAACCCTGCCGGGCCATCGCCTTTATTTCCGCATGCCGGAAACAGTTGACCGTATGGTCATTCACCATGCCCACGGCCTGCATGAAGGCATAGCAGATGGTCGAGCCGACGAAATTGAATCCCCGTTTCTTCAGGTCCCTGCTCATCAGGTCTGACTGGGCTGTCTTCACCGGCAGTTCACTGAGGGATTGCCAGCCATTCTGCCGGGGCCTGTTGTCCACGTAACGCCAGAGAAAGACGGCCAGCGAGCCGTATTCCTCTATGATGTCCAGCACCCCTCCGGCGTTTTTGACAGCCGCTTCTATCTTGAGGCGATTACGGACGATGCCGGCATCCTGCAGCAACCGCTTGATTTCGTCCTGAGAAAATGCGGAGATCCTGGCAGCATCGAAATCGTGAAAGGCCCGCCGGTAGTTCTCCCGCTTTTTCAGGATGGTCAACCAGCTCAGACCGGCCTGCGCCCCTTCCAGGATGAGCATTTCAAACAGGCGCCGGTCGTCCCGGACAGGCACGCCCCATTCGTTATCGTGATAGGCCATGTAAAGGGGGTCGCTACCGCACCATGCACATCTGTTCTTCATTTCTCATCCTGCTGTTGTCGCGGTTGGGTAAAAAAAACACAAACCTTTTCCATTGGTTAAGCGCTGGTTGCCAATACCGCCCTGATCTTGGCGGCCAGGTCCTGTTTTGAGAAAGGCTTCTGGATGAACTGCACCCCCTCGTCCAGTACCCCGTGGTGGGCGATGACATCGGCCGTGTAGCCGGACATGAACAGACTTTTCGTTGCCGGCCGCAACCGCTGGATCCGTTCGGTGAGTTCCCGACCATTCATGCCAGGCATCACCACGTCGGTCAGCAGCAGATGAATCACGCCGGGGTGTTCCTCGGCCAGCCGGACGGCCTCTTCCGGTGTGCTGGCGGCCAGTACGGTATAACCTTCCATTTGCAGCAGCTTTCTGGTCATTTCCAGGAGCGCCGACTCGTCTTCCACCAGCAGCACGGTCTCCCCCCGCGGCCCCTGGGAGTTTCCACCGCCACGCGACCGGTCAGCGCATCAGGGACGATTATCAACCGGCGGTCAGGGAGCCCGTGCCGCCGCAACATGTCCTCCTCCACCGAGCCCGCCAGCACCGCGATGTAGATGTCAACGATTTCGGCAGCCTGCCGGTATGAATGAAGCTGCCGCGGATTGCCTTTCGGCACCAGCAATCCCTGCCGCACCTGAAAGGTGGGCACGGAGAAATTGACACGTTTTGCCCGCTCCGGGGTAATAAACATGCCTGCGGCGATAACGTCAATGAGACCGGCCTCCAGTTTGGGGATCAAGGTGGCGAATTCCGACAGCCGCCACGCGACATTACTGATCCCGAGACGGACCGCGATCTGTCTGGCCACCTCCGGAGATTCCCCCGTTACTTCGCCTTCGGATGTGAGAAAAGCGTAAGGAGCCTCAAGAGCATAGCCGATGCGGATCACCCCTTCCTTCCGGTGTCTGGTCAAAGATGCATCCCGGAACATGAGTGACAGCACGGCCATGATTACCGCGGCGGCAATGGCTGAACCGACGACCGTTATCGCCAGGGTACGTTTCTTGCGCGAGGGATTACTCATGGGGTGTACCTCTGTTGCCGCAGTACTGTTCGCCGCGTCTCAGTTTTGCAGATTATCGAAAAAAGACGGAGTCAATCCTTTGTCTGAGCTCCGGTCTATCAATGTGTAGACCGCACATCAACTCGTTTGATCGCATCAGTCAGGGAAACCATGAATCATCTTTTTTCATGATTTTCAGAAGAACCGCTTTGCAGCAGGAGGATGCAGGACCACCGGCATGTCAAACCAATGCCGTATTGCATATTTTATCATCCGCCCTTTCCGGAAAGTCAACCCAAAAAAAGATGCGGCAAGAAGCGGCAGCATGGAGGAAACAATACCATGCGGCCTGTCCTGCGGAACCACTGTTGCGCCCGCTCAATTTTTTTGGAAATTCGGAATCATTTTTCCGCAATAACGGACAAACTGTAACAATTCCCGACACAAAGCGATGCAGTGGCACATAACTATTCGAATTTATTAATAATAATTTATTGTCAGGCCCGTAAAACTGGCATGTTTTTTGTAGTTTAGGGATGCTGTCGTCAAATGGATATAGGCATTGCCGGGTTATCAGGGAAATTCTTTGCCGGCGATCCGTATATTCAAACCATTCTGGCTGCAGATGGCCTGCAATATTTTAAGCGCCCCGGCTGGTGGAAATATTCCGCCTGCCATAAGACCCTGACCGAGGAGAGAAAAATGAAAAAGAAATTATGTTATATCGCTGTGCTGGCATCATTTATCGGTTGCGCGGGCCTGTCCCAGGCCGCAACGTACACCATGGATTTTGACGAGGCGGTGGCAAGAACGAGCGCTACCGGTGTTTTTGACATCGATACCTTTACGGCAATCGACTCCGCCTCCCTTGATTTTGTCATTCGCGGTAAAACAACAGCTGTTAATTCACGGGGATATTGGTGGTATTATGATCCCAATATCGATCTGTCCATTATCGACACCCCGGTGCTGGACAACTATCATCTCAGCGGTGACTTCACGGTGCTGCATTTTGATCTCACGGCTGCGGCGCTTTCCCATATGGAGGCAAACCAGTCAGTAAATTTCGAGATTCTTGCCCAGGATGGCTTCTGGTGGAGTGACCTGAGCCCCTGGGGCGGCTATACCAAAGCGCCGTTTTATCTGGACGAGGTCAGCCTGCAGGTAACGCCTTCCGCAGTGCCGATTCCGGGAGCGGTCATTCTCCTGGGTTCCGGCCTGGCCGGGCTGGCAGGCGTCAGAAGGATCCGCCGGCAGTAACCCCCGGGTCCGGGGCGGCATGCTTATCACTGCCCGATGAGGCAGATGAACCCGTATTGAGGCCCCTTGGATAAAAAATCTTTTTCACCACAGAGCGCACAGAGAACGTTTTTATTGCAGTCAGTCAGCTCCCTGTTTTCTGGGCTCTCTGTGGTGAATTTCACCTTTTACGAAGCCTGCCACCGCTCCCATCCCTCTGCCGCCCTCCCCGGGATCCTCACAATATGCTTCACCAGCCACCGGTCCCGGCGCCACTCATCACCAAACCCATGCAAGCTTGCGGGCCTGGCAGCTTACCCCTTGCCAGCTTTATTGCGAACTGATAAACTAAAAGCAATATTTTCAAGCAAATATGATTACAGTGATGAGAGAGCCTCTTGCAAAATGAACGTTGTAGCGGGATCGAGAGAAAAATATTCTGGGCAGGGATGAGTGGTGAAATCGCCCGGAAGCATAGCAGTGCTACGCCCAGGACGATTTCACCAGCAAGACGCCGCACAGGTTATTTTTAGCCGATCGGAGCAGATGTTCATTTTGCAAGAGGCTCCATAGTTATTCCATGTTTTCCAAGCCGGACAATGCAGTCAGATGATGAACAGGCAGCAATGGGATTGACACAAGTGATGAAGTGGCGCATCAGGGACATCATCGATCTTGAATTCCTCTTTTACCAGGATAGTGTTGCTCAAGCTGCCGGGCATGAACAATCTCTGCATGAACGGGACCGCAATATCTTCCTCGACGCTGTCATGCCCGCCATAAAGCAAGATGAAACCCCTGACCGGCAATTCATCATCAAGGCCTGGCTGGACCACCGGAGACGGGAAACGGAAAACGCCCGGGCTGCTGTGCTGCCCGGCGAGGGGGTTGAAAGTCTCACCGCAACATTGCGCTTTATTTTTCTTCTCGCCGGTCTTGTGCTCGGCGGCGCGTCAGGAGTGTCTTTTCTGGCCTACACCGGCGACAGCCCGGTAAACGTCCTGGTCTATCTCTCTGTTTTTGTCCTTTCCCAACTGCTTCTGCTGCTGCTTCTCTTTGTTCTTTCCTCCTGCCGGCTGTACCGGAGATCACCACTCGCCTCCTCGCCGCTGTACACGCTCATCAGCAGATTCATGCTCAGGATGCTGCTCGCGGCGCGAAACCGGGTGGCACAGAAAATGTCGGCGGAACAGCGCCTGCAGGCGGAATCCGTCGTTGGCGCCATGATCAGCAAAAGCCGCACCTATGGCATGCTCTTTTTCCTGCCGATCTTTGTTGTGACCCAGCTTTTTGCCCTGGGCTTCAACCTGGGTCTGCTTAGCGCAACCTTATTCAAGGTGGTGACGGCCGACATTGCCTTTGGCTGGCAATCCACCATCCAGCTGAGTCCCGCGGCACTGCACGCCCTGGTGCGGAAAATCGCTTTGCCCTGGGCCTGGGCCGTGCCGGGTGATGCGGCCTTCCCCACCCTTGCCCAGATTGAAGGAAGCCGCATTATCCTCAAGGAGGGCATCTACCACCTGGCCACCCCGAACCTGGTTTCCTGGTGGCCCTTCCTCTGTCTTGCCGTGCTGGTTTACGGGCTGCTGCCCCGTCTTGTTCTTTTTCTGGGGGCAGCTTTCGCCCAGCGAAGATTTCTGGGCTCGCTTGATTTCAGACAGGGGAACTATGAACAGCTGCTGCAGCGCATGACCACCCCCCTGGTGACGACCCGCGGCCGCGTGGCGGATGAGCCGGGGGTTGCGGAAAAAGAACCGGGGCCGGCACCCCTTGCCCCGGTGCAATCAGCAGCGGACGGCCAGATCACCACCGGCAAAAATCTGCTGGTCATGATCCCGGACGAGATCTATGATGCCTGCATGCGGGAAGAAATCCAGTCCGTGGTGAACAGGGGATCCGTCTATGCCACGCAGGAAATCATCCGCATCAATCAGGATTATGCAGGGGACAGGCAGATGCTTGCCGACATGCGGAAGCGTCCCGCCACGGGGCAAACCGATATCCTGATTATCCAGGAGGCCTGGCAGCCGCCCATCATGGAGTATATCGATTTCATCAAACAGCTGCGCCAGGCCGTGGGCCATGGCCCCTGCATCAGGATCGGGCTCATCGGCAAACCGCGGCCGGACACTGTTTTCACCCCGGTGCAAGAGCAAAACCGCAAAATCTGGGCACAAAAAATCACCGCCATGGGCGATCCCGGCATCTCATCGGAAGGACTGGTAACCCATGCGGCCTGATACTGTTCCGGAATTCGCCATTGTCGGCCATCCCAATGAGGGGAAATCCTCCGTGCTCTCGACCCTGGCGGAGGATGACAGCGTGCGGGTAAGCCCCACCCCCGGCGAAACCGTGGTGTGTCAGGCATTTCCCGTAATCATCGACGGCCGGGAGATCATCCGCTTTGTCGATACGCCTGGTTTCCAGCATCCCAGGGAGATCCTGCATCAACTGCAGGGTTTCCAGGCTGAAACAGACAACATCATCAGCGCCTTCCGGGAAAGGAATGCCGGCAATCCCGACTTCCGGCAGGACATCGAACTGCTGCTCCCCCTTACCCAGGGCGCCGGGATTATTTATGTGGTGGACGGTTCCAGGCCGGTGCGCAGCGTTGACCGGGCGGAAATGGAAATTCTCCGGCTCACCGGTCTTCCCCGCATGGCCATCTTAAACAGCAAGGATCCCGACACCGATTACCTCGAGCAGTGGAAGGAGGAATTCCGCAAAACATTCAATGTGTTCCGGGTATTCAACGCCCACCGGGCAACCTATGCGGAACGCATCGCCCTGCTTGAGGGGCTGAAGCATATTGACCAGGACTGGCAGGCAACCCTTGACACGGTCATATCAGCCTTCAGGAAAGACTGGGCCCAGCGCAACCTGGCCTGTGCCGGGACCATCACCGACATGCTGGCGGAATGCCTGTCCTATACCCTTGTAAGAAATCTTGCCGACGCAGCCGATGCAGACCGGGTCAAGGCCGACATGCAAAAAGCCTATGAAAAGAATATCAGAAAGATCGAGTCCCGGGCCTACCAGCAGATCAGGAGCCTTTTCAAACACAACATTTTCAATTTTGATCTGCCCCCCCAGTCCATCCTGCATGAAGATCTGTTCAGCGAGAGCACCTGGAAATTTCTCGGCCTGAGCCGCAATCAGCAGATTGCCGTGGCAGGCCTCAGCGGGGCCGGCATCGCCGTGGCCCTGGATGCGGCAACTCTGGGTACCAGTTTCGGGCTCTTTTCCGTACTGGGCGGTCTGGCCGGGGCCACCTGGGCGGCATTGGGCGGCAAAGGCCTGGCGGACAGCAAGGTGCTGGGCATCCCCTTGGGCGAGCGGGAAATGCAGATCGGCCCGGTGAAAAACATCCAGTTTCTCTATATCCTGCTGGACCGCAGCCTGATCTATTATTCCCACATCATCAACTGGGCCCATGGCCGCAGAGACTACGAGGCCGGCCGGGAACAGCGCAAGCCTGATGCTGCCCGCCTCGGCTATGCCGCCCACTGGAGCTCCGGCGACCTGGGCATCTGCAATGCCTTCTTCACTGAAGTGACCAGAGGTGAGGGCGGCCGGGGAACGGCCGCTGAACAACAGCTGAAAACTCTGCTTATGGAGCAACTGCAGAAGATCTCTAACAGCGACCATGTCGGCAGGATCTGATTTTGCGAAGCCGGCCTTGCGCTAAAGGAGCAAGCGGTCATTTCGACCCCAGGGATAAGTCTTCTTTCAACCAGCCTCGGTATTGTCCGGTTACGATCTGCGTGACCTCCACCAACACCGGTTTGCCCGGGTTGCCAGGTTGAAAAATTCCACCGCCCCCCGCTTGTTCTTCTACTTACACTTCACTTCTTCCTTGAACTCATCATGCTTGGCCTCCTGCTTGACCTTGCAGGGACCGTCCCAGAACTCCCTTTTCCACTCGCCGCTCCAGCTGGCGCCGATGCCATCCTTGCACTTTATCTCCCGCTTGAACTCCCCGCCCTTTGCTTCAATTTTCACCTTACAGGGACCATCCTGGTACTCTTCATTCCGCTCCTCGCTCCACCAGCGTTTTTCACCATGGTGCCGGTCATCGTCGGCCAGCGCAGCATTCTGCGGTCCCCAAAAGAGTGCCAGAAGGATTGCCATCATTGATGTTTTCATGATCATTTCTCCAAAGATTATGGGTAATACGGTTCATAGAGCCGGGCCATTGCCGCCGAGTATTGTCCACCCGCTTCCTCATAGATGAAAAACGGCGGCAGGATGAGCAGCTCCTCGCCGCCGTTCTTCATGGCCTCCACCAGCACCAGTTTGCCTTCCCCGCCGGGATAGCTGTGGATGATCTGCAGCCGCTTGGGTTCAAGGGCGGCCGCTTTCAGGGCGGCCAGCAGCACGGCGGCCCGGTTGGCCGGGTAGATGAGGGCGGCGCGGCCGCGGTTCTTCAGACTGAAAGAGATGGCCCGGATGATATCGCCGAGATCACTGGCAATTTCGTGGCGGCACACCGCCTGCTCATCGGCTGGATTTAATCTGCCGGCGGCAAGTTTGCCGTAGGGCGGGTTGCACACCACCCAGTCAAAGGATTCCGGCGGGAAAAGGGCGCTTATCTGCCGCAGGTCGCCCTGTACCAGGCTGATGCGGTCCTGCAGGTGATTGCGCTCGATATTGCCGGAGATGAGTTCCGCCAGCCGGGGCTGCAATTCGAGAGCGGTGATGGTGACCTGGGGCAGACGGTAGCTGATGATGAGCGAGACCACCCCGCAGCCCGCCCCCAGGTCCAGAATTCGGTCGCCGGGCCGGGGCCGGAGAAAATGGGCCAGCAGCACGGCATCCACGGAAAAACGGTAGCCGTCCACATGCTGGGCGCAGTGGAGCCGCCCGGAAAAAAGGGTGTCCTCGGTGATCTGCGGCGACATGACCATCCGGCGGGCAGGCCGTGGACTAGGCCACGGTTTCGTCCGCCACCAGCCGGTTGATCAGCAGCCCGGTCAGGATCTTGGGATAAAAATAGGTCGATTTATGGGGCATGATGAGGTTTTCATCGGCGATTTTCTTGACCTGGGCCACCGGGGTGTGGTTCATCAGAAAGAGGATGGGGCTCCTGTCCCCGTTTTGGGCCGCCACCTTCACCGCCTGGTCCAGGGCGTCATCCGGATCACTGTAATAGGCGATCAGCCCTTCACTATCGCAGCGCTCATGGCTGAGCCCCAGCAGCCTTTCAACCACCAGCTCGGACAGCACCACCACGTCAAGTTCCTGCAGGGCGGGGGGCAGCTCGTGACCAACCGCCCCGGCCATCACCCCCGGTTTAAGCGACAGGAGAAAACAGCGGTCCGCCTTGGGCTCATACATGCCGAACACGGTCTGCGGCCCCGGCTTTTCATCCATGCGGCCCAGCACCTGCTCAAGCAGGGTTTCCCGGCTGCCGCCGCCGACCTCCTCGATGTCGAAATAGTCCTGCATCCGGGCGACCAGCTCGTCCGCGCCGAGCTGCCCAGGAAAATAGACCAGCCGGTGGGTGGGCAGTACGGACAGGCCCGGGTCCTCCATGGGACAGAGATACATCATGATATGGTTGTACGGGCTGCTCTCCGCCACGCCGCCCTGTCTTTTGCTCATCACCTCCCGCAGCTGCAGGGCCGTGGTATAGCGATGATGGCCGTCGGCGATATAGAGAGATTTGTCCAGGAAGGCTGTGCTGATCCTGGCCAGCACCTGCCGGTCGGATACCGCCCACAGGGTATGCTGGCAGCCGTCCTGGTCCTCCACCGTGTACAGCGGCTCCGGCGGACAGCCCCCTTCAAGGGCTGCCATGATCTCACCATTCTCGTCGGGATAGAGGGAGAATACCTGGCTGAACTGGGCCTGACAGGTATCAAGCAACTGCAACCGGTCATCGGTGACGCTGCGGAAGGTCTTTTCATGGGGCTTGACGATGCCCTGGTCAAATTCAACCAGACCGACCAGACAGACCAGTCCCTTGCGGATGAAGGTGCGGCCGTTGGGCAGCTGGTATCTGATGTGATAGAGATAGATTGCCGGCTCCCTGTCGCGGATGAGGACGCACTCCTCCTGCCAGCGGTCAAACAGCTTTTTCGCCCCTTCGTACCTGCCCGCCGCAGGCGCCACCCCGGCGTGTTTGGTGAGATCAAGCTGGATCATATTGTAAGGGTTCTTTGACAACAAAGCGACCTGCGCCTTTTCATCAATAACATCATATGGAGGGGTGACCACATCTTCCATGCGGTCTATCTTTTCCGGGTTGAAACGAAGGCCGCGGAAGGGCATAATCTTTGCCATGAAACATAATCTCCTTCAAGCAGGATGAGCCGTTGTAAAAAATAACCGTAACATCCCAATACCGTGACCGGCATAAGGAACCGAAACGAAATGCGCAAAAATGAAGCGGTTATTCCGTAACGGCTCCTGAGTATTTTACCTTTGCGTATCACGCATTTTACGTTTAGAGTGCAATAGCATATTTTTATTTGAAAGTCTACTTCACTCTGCCTGATTCCAGATGACTTTCACCTTGCTTTTTCCGCCTCTCCGGGCTTCGCAATCTGCTGCACACCGGGCCGCCTCCCGTCTCATGGCGGGATGCCCGCGCCCCGCCGCTGCATTGCTTGAGACCGGCAAGCGCCCCATAAAACATCAAGGCGTTACCACCCTGTAATCGCCCAAACAATACCAGGAGAACCAGACATGTTTGACGTTTTCATCAAGACCCATTTTTCCGCCGGGCACCATCTGCGCAACTATCCCGGCAACTGCGAAAAGCCCCACGGCCACAACTGGAATGTGCAGGTCACCGTGCGGACCGGCGAGCTTGACGAGCTCGGCATGGGCATTGATTTCCGCACCCTGAAGAGCGTGGTCAAAAAAATCATGGACGAACTCGATCACTGTGATCTCAACAATCATCCCGCCTTCCAGGACAAAAACCCCTCATCCGAGAACATCGCCGCCTATATTTTCCACGCCCTGGAAGATGATCTCAGATCCGAACGTTACCACCTGCACGCGGTCATGGTAGGGGAAACGGACAATACCGGGGTGATTTACCGTGCCAAAACCCAGGCCTGAAGTCACCGCAGCACCCCTGCAGGTCAGCGAACTCTTCTATTCCATCCAGGGTGAGTCCACCTTTGCCGGCTACCCCTGCGCCTTTATCCGTCTGGCAGGCTGCAATCTGCGCTGCTCATACTGCGATGCCCGCTACACCTATGAGGAAGAACATCGTCTGATGCCGGTGGAGGAGCTGCTCGCCTTCACCCGCCGGCATCCGGCCGCCCTGGTGCAGATAACCGGCGGCGAGCCGCTGCTGCAGGAACAGGTCTACTATCTGCTGGACGAACTCATGTGGGAAGAAAGGCTGGTGCTGCTGGAAACAAACGGCAGCATCAGGCTGCACCGGGTGCCGGAAAAGGTGGTGAAGATCATGGACCTCAAATGCCCTGACAGCGGCATGGCGGAGCAAATGGATCTGGCCAACCTCAAGCTGCTGACCCCGGCCGACGAGCTGAAATGCGTCATCAGCTCACGCCGGGATTACGAGTGGGCGGTGGCCATGCTGCGCATTCACATCCCGGCCCTGGCCGACCCGGCCGCCATCAGAAACCGGGTCAAGATCCTCTTTTCGCCGGTGACGGAAAAAATTGCCCCGGCAGAGCTGGCCCAGTGGCTGCTGGACGACGGGCTGCAGGTCCGCCTGCAGCTCCAGCTGCACAGAACCCTGTGGCCGGACAAAACCAGGGCCTTCTGAGCAACCCGTAACCTCCCACGGGGTAAACAGCCCATGGCCAAGGCCTTTCCCCGGTTCACCAGCTTGCGCTGGCAAGAGCAGATTTCACTCAATTCGATACGGAGAATCAGGAAGAAGGTAAACTTTGTTGGTTGTTGCTGAAACGGTTAATATTGACGATGGATCTGATGATGTTATCAAGTTTCTGCTTATCATTCATAATTGTAATGATACCAGGTTAGAAATGGGTAGAATACCCTATATTTTGTTGTCAAGAATGTTAGGTTGGAGTAGATATCAAGAAAATCGATACTAACTTTTAGGTTTTCCGTTTCCCTTCCCTTCATTCTGTCAATGCGCATTCCTAGTTAATTGAAAACGGAGTCAAACATATGCAACCTATTAATAATAAAGATACTTTAGTTATTGAATTGATAAATGAATATGAAAAAATTCATGAGAATATTTATGATAACTCCCAACGACTTGAAACTAAATCTCAAATTAACGCCTCAATTGCTGGCATTTTTATAGCATTTGTTTTTAGTGCTACAAAAGACCTCAAACATGTATTTGATAAAATAGAACTATTAACAATTTATATATCTTTTGGTTGTTTGATAGTTTGTATTGTATTATCCATAGCGACATTATTTATACGTTTTAAAAAATATAACCCTAACTGTCAAATAATGGATGATTTATTAAATGTATTGAATAATGAAAATTTTAACGAATATATTGGAAATTTTTATAATACATTATTAGACAACTGGAAAAACAGAGTAAATAATGCCAGAAAGCAAAGCATGTTTAAAGCTATATGTGTAATAGCAGCACAAATTTTTTTGTTTTCAGCAGTTATATCAATTTCTTTTTTAACATATCATTTCTTGTCTCGATAACAAATAACTTATAAAGGAGCATAAAAATGAAATGTTTAAAATGTTTAAATGAAGCTGCAGTTGGCTTTCTATATTGCGGAAAAACTCAATGCCTGGAAAAAGGTGGTATTATTGTCCCTGATTACGCATCATTATGGGAAAATTTAAGCAAGGAAATAGCACTGCCAAAACTTGCTCAAGAATTATCTGAATTTCGCATTGCATTAAAAAAAGAATCAAAATCTCCAGAACATGATGTTGCTGTAGGATTTATCGCAAATGCTGAAATTGATGCAAGAAAGCTTAATGGCCCAGGTGTTCTTGCTAATTTATCAAATATTGGTCAAAAAGAAATTACTTTTGCAAATAATATTAAGGCAGAATTAATCACAAAGGCAATAAAATCATTATACTAATACGGTCATTTATGGGGTGATGTATTTCCATCCCAAAGCACAATCCAACAAGCATATTAAAATTCTTGCCATGGTTATCCTTCAACTGAGTGAATGTTTTTAGGGGATATGCCATGGGACATAGGAGAAATAGTGCCCTACCAGTTAAAAAAAACTGAAACTCAGTATGGTTGGGGACGTCCATTAAATTATAAGTTTCTTGAATCAGACGCAGATTTTTATGATTTTATGGACGTCCCCCATTGCCCCCAGATATAGGCTCCTTGCCATGAATCGGCTCAGGGAATTGCTGTCCATTAATGAAGATACGCTTGGTTCGGTGTATTCAGGTGGGATAGAAGAGGCATTGAAGGCAGAGGCTTTCCGAGAACCGGCATGGAGCGAGAGCGTTGCAGTTGGCAGTAAAAAGTTTGTCGAGGGAATTAAGGACAAGAGCTTGCTTTCAAAGCAATCGGGGACGTGTGTGGTTGGGGACGTCCATTAAATTATAAGTTTCTCGAATCAGACGCAGATTTTTATGATTTTATGGACGTCCCCCATTGCCTGCCCGTAAGGCCGCCGACTTTCTCCGCGTCCACTCAAGCGACTTGTTCGCATTTCATCATTTTCATTCTTCAGCGAAGTAATCCGAGTCCACCTTTTTGAGCTCGTATATTGCTTCTGTTGAGACACCTACATTGAAATCAATCATGAGTTGGGCAAAACGCTGGCCGTCAATGAGGATTATTTTGCTATCTATGGTAGCCACATATTCCTCACATCCTTGGGAGAATGCGGATGTTGTTATGAATATACCTTTCTTTGCCCTTTTCCCCTGTAATGCCCCGGCAAATTTTTGAATTTCAGGACGGGTGACAGTGTTTTCCCATTTCTTGGCTTGGATGTAGATGATGTCGAGTCCGAGACGATCTTCCTTGATGGTGCCATCAATACCTTCATCGCCGCTTTTGCCGATTGCCTCTCCTGCGTCCCTGCGCGAACCTCCGTAGCCCATTTTGACCAGAACTTCTACGACGATTTTTTCAAAGAACGTGGGCGATGAATCTTTGAGTTGAGATAGAATTTCACTTGTAAGATTTTCCCTTAAGTTTTCATATGCTTCTTCTATTTGTTCCTCCGGCGTTATGCTGGATTCCGATTCTTCGGATGAAATTGATTCAGTTTTCTTTTTTTTCAATTTTTTTTGTTCCGCCTTCCGCCGTTCTGCGAATTCCGGAAATTGCATCAAGAAGCGGATATCAATTCTTTGAGGAGGATTTTGCAAAACATCCTGTCCTCTTTGGGTAATGCGAAATATTCCACGTTGAGGATTTTCAATAAGTATTGCCATCTTCATGTATGCACGTGCCCAGGCTACACGATTGTGGAATATTGCTTGCCGCCCACTTGGCAATAGCTCTTTTTGCTCCTCCTCGGACAACTGAAACACTCCTGCTAAATGGTCAATTGCCTCGCGATTTGTATGCTCATTAGAGTCGCCACAGAATTGCAGAAGAGGAAGCATTATTGATTGAAAATCTGGTATTGCCATTTATTGTCCTCTATTCATGCGAACAATCGCGGTGCTGACCGGCGCCGTGCGCCGATCAAGCAAACGCAGTTTGATTGATCGGTGTGCGGTGTCCGGTCGAGTACCTTGTTCTGGCGCAAAGCGCCAGGGCAAGGTGCTCGACGAAGTCAGCACCGCGATTCTTGGCGACGCAGTCGCCAAGAACGTTTTGGGTAACTTGCCGGCCCCGTGCTTGCAAAAAAAACACCCGACCTCTTCCGGTCAAGTTGACCCGATTGTTATGTTTTTTCCTTTAATTCCGGATTGTTAAATACTTCTGCGCCGATTCTATTTCCAATCTTCTCCATAATTGATTTTGCGTCATTTCTTTCAGATGGCAGAGAATAATGTACAGAGTTTATGACCATATTATCTTTTACGATAGAGAAGTTAAAAACTATGTACCCTTTGCCTACATTCTCAAAACGAACGTCATATATAGAACTGAAAAAGGTAGGAAATTTAATCCAATAATCATTAAAGGCACTTTGGATGCCAGTAAACTCGTAATTAACAATGGTTTGTTCGTCATTGAGAGAATATGAGCTAATATTACCAAGTTCTTGAGTAACAATGGTCAACATGCCCACAAGTCCATCTAACTGTTTCTTGCTGTATTCCTCAGGGTTGTGGATAAACTTAAAAGTTGCGGAGAGGTTGTTTGCTTGCAGTTCTTTCAAATATTTTTCAGCTAGTGTAGCAGATTCTTTTTCGTAATCTCTTCCCCAAGAGTATGGAGCCCAAGTTCCATTTTTTTTAGACTTAACTACAAATGTAAAATTGTTAACTGTGTAAGTGGGGCCTGTATATTTCCTTGGTTCGCTGGCTATAAGTGCAGCATTTGTCATTCCATGTTTTTCAACTGTAGGACGAAAGAAAGGCCATATTTTTTCTGCTTCTTCTCGCAATAGCTGTTTATTCTTAATATCTAAATCCGTTTCATATTTTAATCCAAGGGCTGGAGGTCCATCCTTGAAAGAAATTTTAGCAAGGGCAATGACTTTTAGCTCTTGGCCAGAAGGTAAGACCTGTTTCGTGAAATATGGCTCAGCAAAACAAGCCGTATTAAAAAGGAACACGAAGAACAAAATTAGGGTGATATATTTCATTTGTATATTGGCTTATTGGTTCGAAACATAACCGGCTCACCTGCACGCCGACGCATTGCACAATGACGGCAGGAATAAATAATATGAAACGGCTCTCAAGTTGCCTGCGTGGTGCGGGTCACGGTGAAGCCGATGGTTGGGTGATCAATCAATTCTTGAAATATGTTTTTTTATTTTTTGATTTAATCAACGAGGAAAGTTGAATGATTGACCCAAGCACAATGGCAATAATTCCTGCTTTAGCAAAATTAGGGTGTTCAGTATTTATAACAGCGGTTGGCCTACCATTTTCCCATTCAGGGCAATCTGTGCCAACACTCAAGCTGTGACCATCATCACCCATAATAAACATGGCAGCACGACCTACACAAAGTGCTGATCTATTGTTTTTTGCAATTACCAACATGAAATCAGAAGATGAGGCCTGAAATGAATAAAATATTAGTATTGTTCCGATCAAATTTAAAACTATTGCCAAAAGTTGTAGATTATATGTCGTCAATTTCAAATTCTTTGATTCCTATTTTCGCAGCTTTGTTTGCTTTTTTCGCTGTTATTATGATTGTAATTCAAGTTGCAATAGATATAAAAAAATATTTGTGTCAGTAGTTGATGCTCAACGTCATTAATGAGTTGCCATACAGGAAAAATCAAAAATACCATTTGATGTCTGGTTATCGATGGGGCCTGCAAATGTAGCATAGATATCAGCTATATTATTCATTTGGTATTTTCACCAAGGCTTTTCATGATATTTTTTTGTTTTATGGAGTGCATGAATATGAACAAGAACAATTATGTTATTTCAAAGATCATCTTCAAATTTATTAAGTATAACTTTGATTTTGTTCTTTTTTTCTTCGGCAAGCTCTGCCTTAAGTTTAGCTATCTCGGAATCTTTCTTTACCTCTATTTTTGCAATAAGTTTCTGCAAGCGCGCTATCTCTTTACGTTGTTCAATTATTATTTGTTTGTTAATGGTATCAGTTTTATCCATTTCAAACTCCAATATGAAATTTTTATTAATTGGTTATTTTGGGGGCGTAAATTTGAGGTGGTATTATTCACTACCCAACATTGTTAATAAGTGGAAAGCTGTCCATCATATTGGACTCTATAGATGGACACATTTTCCACTTATTATAATATTAAAATACAAAACATGGAAAATCTCTTCCTGTGCTGTCCACTTATTACGTTGACGCCCGGTATTTTCCGCTTATTGCGATATTAAAGGACAAAAAGTGGAAAGCAAATGCTGTGCAGGGTGCCATCCCGCAATAGGAACGGGCCATGCCCGGCGAGACATACTTCGTTGTTCCCACCTGCGCTGCCGGCGGTTATCAGGCTGCTTTCCTGACACATTCCTATAACGGGATGGCCCGGTTGTCAAGAGGGAAGAGTGCCGCATCTTCCCATGGTTGGGTAATTTTTTTGCCCATGGCAACGGGGGCGTCATTCGTTGGGACCTGTTCAGGCCCAGGAGGAATCGAGTATCAGGGAGTATTCTGGATGCCGGATCAAGTCCGGCATGACGGATTACGGGCGTGAATTTAGTGTAACTCGTTGTAAATTCACTGATGCAACAGTTCAGAAAGCAGCAAGGCAGGAAGGGGCCAGCCCGGCAATGGCGGTGATGGCGCTGACCATGACCGGGCTGGGGGCCGGGATGTTTCCGGCAAAGGGAATTGAAAGGCAGAAAAGGGGACAGATTTATTTTTGACATTTTGTCTGAAAAACAAGACACATCGTAGGACTTTTCCTGCGGACTCGTTGGGCCGCTAAAAACTAAATTCTTGACTTTCGATGTCGATGTAATTACAATGTGCTCACGTTAATTAAGAAGGAGAACGCTAATGAGAGCGCGTGTAATAAAAATTGGTAATTCCCAAGGATTGCGTATTCCAAAGCCTATTCTTGAGCAAACCGGGATAAAGGATGATGTTGAAATCGAGGTTGAAAAAAATCAAATAATCATTCGACCCATTAAAAATGTTCGTGAGGGTTGGGATGCCGCTTTCAAAATTATGGGCGAAAAAGGTGATGATGAACCGATACTTGACGAAAACATTTCACATTCATGGGATGAGGAAGAATGGCAGTGGTAGTGAAACGTTTTGACGTCTATTTGGTGAATCTCGATCCAACTATCGGGTCAGAAATTCAAAAAACCAGACCTTGTTTGGTTATCTCTCCTGATGAAATGAATCGTAACATTCGCACGGTGATTATAGCTCCGATGACTTCTGCCCAAAAAGAATACCCAACCCGGGTTTCAAGCACTTTTCGAAAGAAACAGGGACAAATTGTACTAGATCAGGTGCGAACAGTAGATAAGGCGCGTCTTATTCAAAAAATGGGTACAATAGACCCGAAAGCGCAATTGGACGTTATTTCAGTACTTCAGAGACTATTTGCATTTTAATATAGACTGGCCCAACCTATCGCTGGTGGCGGACTCTGTTCCCTCGCCGCACAGCTTATCGTTGGCCTAACCAAAGACAGATTCGCTCAATTGCCAAGTAAACTGGAAGACACAAAACAAATATAAGGGACTTCGAAGTAATAAAAGTACCGTTTATCTTTGCGTCATGCCAGCATGTTTTTTAGCTGGCATCCAGCTGATGGACGGGATTCCGGCTGAAAACATGCCGGAATGACGGACGTTTCGAGGCTTTATAAAGGGTATATCAACAATTGCTGAGTCCCTAAGAACTAAAACCAATAGGGTCAGACTCGATTGATATTGGATCGAAAGCGCAGCACGGCAGATACCGTGCTACCGTGCTTGTTTACGAGGTGTATGTGGAGCCGCGGAAAACTTCGCTGCTGGTGGAAGGCGCCTCCACACCCATCACCACCGGCATGAGCGTGACCACGGAAATCAAGGTCGGAAAACGGCGGATCATCGAGTTTTTCATAAGTTTTTCATATATCCGCTTATCAAGTATTCAACTTTCGGAGTTGTGGTAACATGTTGAAATTAAATAAATATTTTCAGGAAGACCGCAGCTTGTTTCCAGAGAATTCAGAAGCCAGGAGTCAGGAGCCAGAATAAAACGTAATAAAATCAATCATTCTGAATTCTGTCTCCTGCCTCCTGAATTCCCATGACGGAGATCAGAGCAGCAACCATGTCACAAAAATACAGTTATTTCGTCAAAATAGATCAAGTCAGAAAGTTGAGTCAAGTACCTGGCTGAAGGGATCAGTGTGCGCTGAGGTGTGGCTTCCTTCTCATCCGGACTTTATAGTTGTTGATAAAGCGGCGCGATTGTTCAAATTGTGCCACAAAAACAATTTTATATGGCGCAATTTGAACAAATCGCGCCATAATAACCACATTCATTTTTTTTTGTTATGGTTCACTTGCCTTATCTGCAACCGTTTGAGGATGTAAACAAACGAGTTGCACGTCTGGCCGCAAACATTTCTCTTATTCGCCGGAACCTATGCCCGCTTTCGTTCGTGGATGTTCCTGCCCAGGCATACATTGATGGGGTCCTCGCTGCTTACGAACTCAATCGAGTGGAGTTACTGCGTGATGTCTTTGTCTGGGCCTACCAGAGATCCTGCGCTCGCTATTCTGCCGTGCGGCAGTCCCTGGGTGATCCGGATCCCTTCAGGGTGAAGTATCGAACGGAGATAAGAGAATTCGTGGCAAAGGTAGTACGGGACAGTATGGACAAGCGAGCAGCAATCGGCTGGATTGCAGGCAAGGCCGGGGTAAAAATTCAACTCGCGGATCGTGCTCGCTTTATCGAAGTCATCGAAACCGAGTTGATCAGTCTGCATGAAGGCAATATTGCGCGTTATCGCTTGCGTCCCGCAGAATTTCATGCCTGGAAACAGCGCTGGCATTAAGAAAATGTACCCTTTCATGACCATGAGATTAGTGAATCACGGCGTTAATATTGTCAATCGAACATCTGAAAATACCAAACTACCCTCAGGTTATAAGACCCACAACCTCACCCCCGGCAAACGTCGATCAGTTTGCCGAGTTTTTTGATGCCTGCGGCCCACCGATCGTTCCAGGGATGGCCGCAGCTGAGGCGGATGCAGTTGCCGTATCGGTCCGTACTGGTGCAGATGATTCCGGGAATAATGAAGATCCCGTTCTGTTTGGCCTTATAAAAAAGATCGAGCCCGTCAACCCCTTCCGGCAGTTCCACCCACAGCACGTAGCCGCCCCGCGGCGATGATATCTTGGCGCCCTGCGGGAAATATCTGCTGATGGCCAGCGACATGTTGCCCACCTGATTCACCAGGGCATTGCGCAGCCGGCGCAGATGCCTCTCGTAGCCGTTGTTGTGCAGAAAATCCGCAACGATAAGCTGATTGAATTTCGGCGAGGCGATGACGGTATTGAATTTGATCCGTTTCACCTTTTTCAGGTAACGGCCGGGCAGGGTCCAGCCCACCCGCAGATCCGGGGCCAGGGTCTTGGAAAAGGAGGAGCAGTAGAGGACCATCCCTTTTTGGTCAAACGATTTCAGGGTGCGGGGCCGGGAAGGGCCGAAATAGAGATCGCCGTAAATGTCATCTTCAATGATGGGGATGTCTTTTGCGGCAAACAGGTCAACCAGCTCTTGCTTGGCAACAGCCGGCATCTCAAACCCCAGAGGGTTCTGAAAACTGGGGCAGACGATGCAGGCCTTCACGTCATGCCGGTCAACGGCTGCGCGCACCAGGTCGAGGTCAAGCCCCTTTTCCGGTTCGGTGGGCACCTCCAGGGCCAGCATGTTCAGGTCCTCGATCAGCTGCAGATAACAGGTAAAGGTGGGCGATTCAACCAGGATGGTGTCGCCTGGTCCGGCCACGGCGCGCAGACAGAGATGAATGGCGTCCATGCAGCCGTTGGTAATGACCACCTCCTCCTCGTCGATATTTTCCTGATAACCCAGCGCCCTTTTGACGATCTCCCGCTTCAGCTCCGGCGCGCCGGTGGGATGGCCGTAATTCATTTCCTTTTTCTTCATATAGCGCGCCGACACACTGCGCAGGGAGGCGGCCAGCTGCGAGAGCGGCAAGAGATCCATGCTGGGCACCGCCGCGCCAAACGGCAGCATATCAGGGTCATTGATCGCCTCGTAAATGGACTCGGCCAGCAGATTCACCCCCACCTTCTGGGGGCGCGGTTTAAGCCTTTTCATCTCCAGCGGGGGCAGAACATGCTGAAAGCGCGGCTTGACAAAATAACCTGATTTCTCCCTGGGCTCCACCGCCCCTCTGTTCTCAAGCTCCATATAAGCCTGATAAACCGTGCTGATACTGAGCCCGGTCCGGGCGTGCAGGTTGCGCAGCGACGGCAGCCTGTCGCCGGCCCTGAAGCTACCGCTGTTGATCCTGCTCTCGATATCGTCCGCCAGTTTCAGATACTGGTATCTGTGCCCGCTCTTCACCATAGGTCGCCCTTCCCCTTGCCGCGCATCTGTTATGGTATTTTTTTTAAAAAACTGCATCTGTTATTAATTAACCGTTCTGCTACACTCAAGACAAGCGAAAAAATGCAAAAAACCCGTGCCCGGAAAAATTGGTGAATAAAAAATGCAAACCGACCTGCAGAGCGAAAAAGCAAGAGGTGTTTTGGATCTGGAAAAGCTGGCGCTGGCCCTGGCGATCATCGTCATTTTATCTGTCACGCTGATCACCTCTTTATCGCTGAGCGGAAGAAATGCCGCCCCGGGCGACCCCGCCGCTTCGGAAAGACAGTTCCCCAACCCGGAACTCAAGGCCTTATAAGAGGTGACCGGGCATGCAAATTCCTTTTTACCCGACGGACATCACCATTGCCCCCGTAACGGCAAAGGACGACCAGCAGGTCATGGACCTCTTTAATCATTATGTGGAACATTCCTTTGCCGCCTATCCGGAGAACAGGCTGCCCTGCGAGGCCTTTGGTCAATTCCTGGACATGTGCCGGGGTTATCCCTTTGTCACGGCCAAAGACCAATCCGGCAAGCTGCTCGGTTTTGCCCTGCTGCGCCCTTACCATCCCATGCCGACCTTTGCCCATACCGCGAAAATTTCCTGTTTCATCGGCCCGGAACGCACCGGCAAAGGAATCGGCAGCAGACTGCTCAAGCATCTGGAAGAGGAAGCAAGGGGAAAGGGCATCAAAATCATACTGGCCGGCATTTCTTCCCTTAACCCCGGCAGCATTGCCTTCCACCGTCGGCACGGCTTTCGTGAATGCGGCAGGTTTCATCATATCTGCCGCAAAAAAGGGAGATATTTTGACGTGGTGTGGATGGAGAAGGAGCTGGCCTGAAGGAGGGCGGCAGAAAGGGAACCCGGTCAACCGCCGGCCAGGGCGCCGGCAGCCACCGACCCAAACAGCTGCCGCGGGTTCCTGTTGGCCTTGAGCACCGTCTGCAGGGCGGCGTAGCGGAAAAAGGCCTGGGCCCACTTGTCCAGCATGTCCTTGTCAGCCCAGTACAGCAGCTTTTTCTCCCCCCATTCCTCCATTTTGTCCATCAGGTCCTCGTTTTCCGCCGCGTGCGCCAGGACCATGCCCACGTAGTCATCCACATCAACCGGTTCGCGGTTCGCCTGCAGGCAGATGGACCGGTAACCTGCCGAATTTTTCTGCTTGATGTCACTGACCGTGTTGCCGTAATGGTCAATGACGAAGGCCTTCATCTCCTCTCTTGCATCCATGGGACGCACCTCACTGTACTTGAGCACCGCGCCGTAATGATGGGCGAACTCGCGGCTTTTCATGGCCGCGACATGGGCCGGCAGCAGGCCGAGCTCCACGATTCTTTCCAGATACGGGTCGGCATCCACCTCAAAGTCGGTGCTGCACAGCAGATCAAGATCACGGGCAACGATTTTTCCATCACAGTCAAGTTCGGCCATGCAGGCAATGCGGCCGATTTCCGAAAGCATCAGCAGATTGACGCAGTCGATCCGTTCGATCTCATGCCACAGCAGCTTGTTCAACCGGCCTTGGCCGAGGCCGATCAGGTCCCGCACCGAACCGGCGGCAAACTTCCCCCACCCCAGGATCTTGCCCAGCCTGGAGCGGCGTTCGAGCCCGCGGTCAAAACTGAGTTCGCTGCTCAGCGAGGAGATCAGGGAGCGGAAATACTCGGCGCTTTCGGTAAATGAACCAAGCGCCATCTGCACGGCCAGTTCCGTGCCTTTTTTCCGCTCGCCGGCCATCTGCAGGGAACGGAAGGCCCCGCGCAGCTTACCGATGGCCTGGGCGTCCACCTTGGCCTCCAGCCGCTCCAGCAGGGCAAGCGAGGCCATCGCCGACTCGAGCAGGGCATTGACCAGTTTATCGGTAATCATATCGATGCCCCCTCCGTAATCCCATTGCTCCCGCAATCCCTTTCATAATCGAACCAGCACCACACCGGCGATGAGCAGCAGGACGCCGGCCAGGCGCGGCATGCTGACCGGATGCTGGACAAGCCCCAGCAGGCCGAAGTGGTCAAAGGCCAGGGAGGCGAGCATCTGACCGGTGACAATCAACGCCACCACGGTTGCTGCGCCAAGCCGCGGCAGCAGAGCAATGGCCGCCACAATATAGATGGCCCCGAACAGGCCGCCGGTCCACAGCCACCAGGAACTTCTGGCCACTGATGCAGCGGACAGCCACGGCTCCCGCATGACCAGCAGCACGAGCAGCATGGTCAGCGTGCCGCCGAGATAGCTGATGAATGCCGCCCATGATGCCGAATCAAGACTGGCCCGCAGGTTGGCGTTGAGCGCCTGCTGGACGACAAAACTCACTCCGGCCCCGATGCCCAGCAGGGCGAGTCCCAGCAACTGCAGCAATTCCGGCATGTTCTTTCTCCCTGCGACAGGATTGTTACTCCGCCATTGAGGAGCCGTAACGAAATTGAAAAAATGGCCATGTTATTTCGTAACGGCTCCTAAAAGTTCAAGTTATTTTTGCTCAACGGCTTATCGCTCTTTCCGCACCGCGGATAAAATGAATATCTGTTCATTATCGCAAATGAAAAAAGCCTGCAAGGAAAAACACAATGATTTGTTGGGATTGTCATCCACAAGACCTTATGGCCGGAGACGGACGGAACCGCCGGGACATTTGCCGGGAAAATCCCTTGACACCATCCGCCATTTACCATTAACTGGACATATATCGCGGGGGTGGCCTACTGGGCCTGAGATCATACCCTTTGAACCTGATCCGGATCGTACCGGCGGAGGGAGCATTTTCATGAAAGTGATAGACCTGCGTCATTTCCCGTTGAGAAATGGCGTTTTTCTTTTTCAGGTCTCCTGCCGCCACCCCGCAACCTGCAACATTAACGGAGGTGCGCATGTTAAACGAAGTACAGATCACCAAAGCCATTATCGACACTTACTGCCGGAAACTCACCAACAACCTTGAGCTGGATGTCGCCATTGTCGGCGGCGGCCCGTCCGGTCTGGTGGCCGGTTATTATCTTGCCCGCGCCGGCCGCAGGGTCGCGTTGTTTGAGAAAAAACTCTCCGTGGGCGGCGGCGTCTGGGCCGGCGGCATGATGTTCAATGAAGTGGTGGTCCAGGAGGCAGGAAAAGCCGTGCTCGATGAATTCCATATCCCGGCCCGGACCTTTACGGAAGGTTATTACACCGTCGACGCGGTTTATCTTGCCAGCCGTCTGACCACGCAGGCCATGGATGCCGGCTTGACCATCTTTAATCTGGTGGCCATGGAGGATGTGGTCATCAAGGATGACCGGGTGGCCGGGCTGGTGCTCAACTGGGGTGCGGTTGCCACTCTCGGCTGGCCGGTTGATCCCCTGGTGATGCACAGCGGCTTTGTGCTTGACGCCACCGGTCATCCGGCCAGCGTCGCCGATGTGCTGGTGCGTAAGATGGGGGTGAAACTCGATACGCAAACCGGCGGCATTGTCGGCGAGAAGTCGATGAATGCCCAAAAAGGCGAGATGCAGACAGTGGAGAACACCCGGGAGGTTTACCCGGGCCTGTTTGTCAGCGGCATGGCCGCCAACACGGTCTGCGGCGGCTATCGCATGGGGCCGGTCTTCGGCGGCATGCTGCTTTCCGGCCAAAGGGCGGCAACGGAGATCCTCAAAAAACTCTAGACCCCGTCCAGCGTTCTCCTGACCACCAGGGCAAAGTCATTTCTGAGCACGGGCTTGGTGATATAGGCCCTGATCCCCAGCGATTTTGCCTTTTCCTCACTGATCTGTGCGCTGAACCCGGTGCACAGCACAATCGGCATGCCGGGCCGGATACGCAGAATTTTTGTCGCCAGTTCCGCCCCGGTCATGTTGGGCATGGTCATGTCGGTTATGACCAGATCAAACTGCTGGGGGTCCCGCTGGAATGTTTGCCAGGCCTCGATGCTGCCGGTCAGGGCGGTCACCGTGTAGCCCAGCTCCTCAAGCATCTCCCGTGAAACCAGGGTGATTTCCTCTTCATCATCCACCAGGAGAATCCGCTCATGGCCCCTGGCCACCGCGCCATCAATCTCCGTTTCAGCCATGTTCGGCTCCACGGCCACACAGGGCAGATAAACGTGGAAGGTGGTCCCCTTGCCCGGTTCGCTGTAGACCGAGATATGGCCATGGTGGCTCTGCACGATGCCATGGACCACGGCCAGCCCCATGCCTGTTCCCTCCCCCTTGTCCTTGGTGGTGAAGTAGGGTTCAAATATCCTGTTTTTGATTTCCGGGCGGATACCGGGGCCGGTGTCGCTCACATCAAGCATGACATACCTTCCCGGCGCCAGATGCAGGCCGGCAAGATAATCATCCGCCCTGACTTCAACCTCGTGCAGGCCGATGGCCAGCACACCGCCGGTTTCCCGCATGGCCTGATAGGCATTGGTGCACAGGTTCATCATGATCTGGTGAATCTGGGTGGGATCGGCCATGACCGTCCCGCAGCCGGGGTTGATGCTCTGCTTTATCTCGATGGTGGTCGGGATGGTGGAACGGAGCAGCTTCAAGGCCTCCTTGACGAAAATATGAATTTTAAGGGGTTTGTATTCCTGCGGCGCCTGGCGGCTGAAGGCGAGAATCTGCTGAACCAGATCCTTGGCCCGCAAACCTGCCCGGACCACCTGCTGCTGGTAGACCCAGATCTCGCTGTCCCTCGTCAGTCTCTGTTTCACCAGTTCGGCATAACCGATGATGGCGGTCAGGATATTGTTAAAATCATGGGCAATGCCGCCCGCCAGGGTGCCGATGGATTCCATTTTCTGGGCCTGCTGCAGCTGTTCCGCCAACCGCAGCTGCTCCTCCTCCGCCACCTTGCCCTCGGTGATGTCAAGCCAGATACCGACAACCTCCCTGGGTTCGCCGTTACCATCACTGACCAGGATGGCATTGTCCTCAAACCAGCGATAACTGCCGTCAGCATGCTGCCAGCGGTATTCCACCATAATTTCTTTCTGGACAAGGATGCTCTCGAAAACCTTGAGAACGCGGGGACGGTCCTCCGGATGGAGCCGCGCTTCCCAGAAACCCAGGTCATCGGTGAAATGCCCGGCGGTGAAACCGGATATCTTTTCAATCTGACCGCTCAACCAGATGCCGCCATATTTATCATACGGCTCGGCGATATAAAAGGCCACGGGCAGTGAACGGAGGATAAGTGACTGCCGCGCTTCGACTTTGTGCAGCGCCTCATAGGCATTCCGGCGGTCCTCGATTTCCGCCTGCAGATGCCGGTTGGCCTCAATCAGATCCCTGGTCTTGGCGGCGACGACACTTTCCAGCTCCTCCTGGTGCAGGCGCAGCTGGTCTTCCACTGTACGGCGGGTACCCACCTCCCGGGCAAGCCGCCTGTTCCAGTAGAGGAAGAGACCGCAGAGCACGACGACCCCGGCCAGCACCTGGAATACAACAGCGTAGTCGGCCTGCTGCTCATTATAGGCCAGCAGAATCCACTTGCGGTACAGACCGTCCTTGTCCTCTTCGCTGAGGGCGGCCAGCCCCTTCTGCAGAATGGGGATGAACTGCGGCCAGTCGTTGCGCACCGCGAGCGACATGGCGTTTTTATACGGTGTTTCACCGCCCACCTTGATGGAGGAAAAACCCTGCTGGCTGATATAATTGCTGCCGGTGAGCAGATTTTCGACAAAGGCGGCAATCTCGGAATTCTCAAGCATTTGCAGCCCGTCAATGACCGTCTTGACCGGCACGATGTCAAGTTCGGGATGATTCGTGCTGAGCTGGTCATGAATAGCATAACTTTCAACCACGCCAACCTTTCTGCCGGCAAGGTCATCGAGTTTGCCCACATAACTCATGTCCTTGCGGGTAAAGATGACAATGGGAAAGGAGAGATACGGTTCGGTGAAATTGACATATGATAACCGTTCAGGGGTGGGGGCCACGCAGGAAAACATATCAAGATCCCGGCTCTTCACCCGGGCGACCAGCTCCTGCCAGGTCCTGCCCTCCTCAATCTCAAAGGTGATGCCGAGCAGATCGCCAAGCCGATTGAGAAAATCGACGGCAAAGCCCTGATACTCCCCATGCTCATCGACAAATTCTATCGGCGCCCATACCGGATCACTTGCCACTCTGATCACCGGGTGCGCCTTGAGCCAGGCATATTCCTCTTCGGTAAAGGCGGGCAGACGCTCTATCTGCAAAACCCTGTCCTGCAGCAGGTCGATATCCAGCCACTTTCTCTGGATCTGCCGCCGCTCGGCATCGGTGATGGACGAAATGGCCTTGTTGAAAATGGCGAGCAGTTCAGGGGCGTCGTTGCGCAGACCGATCCGGGAATGGCCGACATGTTCATCGGTCTGAACATAGGCGAACTGCAGATTGGTCAGAAACTGCTCGCTGATATAATGGTAGAGCACCGTGGCGTCATCAAAAACACCGTCAACCTTCTTCTCAAGGAGATAATGGAAGGCCTGGGTCAGCGAGTCGACCTCGACGGCCTCAATCCGGGGGTATTTTTTAACAAGAATGGCCAGCTTGGCGCTTGATTGCCTGACCGCGATTTTACGGCCGCCAAAATCAGCCAGGCTGCGGATGACCGGTTCCCCCTGGCGGGTGACCAGGGCCAGGGGAAAGACGAGACAGGCATCGGTGAAGTTGAGAGAGGACTGTCGCTCCACCAGCATCTCGGTATTGACGATGCCGTCAACCTGATGCGCCATGGCCATTTCCAAGGTTTCGGGCCAGGCAGAGCCGGCAAACTGCACGGTGATGCCCAGCTTCTTCGCCAGCAACCGGATGAAGTCGATGTTGATGCCGTCGATCATGCCGGCTTTATTGCGGAAATTCTTGGGAGGATAGCCCTCATCCACCGCCAGGGTGATGACCGGATGAGCGGCAAGCCACTGCCGCTCCTCCGGGGTAAGCGGTACCTCCCCCCGGTAGTCCCTGCCTGTGTCACCGGCAACAGCCGCCTGCCGGGCCATGTCCGGCGCGGCAATCCTCTCTGCCCGGGTTTCATTATCTGCCGCCGGACCGGCGGGCAGATCCCCGGCCAGCGCCGTTGCCGTACGGCAAAGAAAAAACGGCCCGGCAAGCAGCGTCCAGAGGAGCATGTTCAGAAGCAGGGCAACACTTCCGCAGGGTGCTTTTCGATGTAGAGTCATTTGCTGTGCGTTTTCTTTATCAAGGAACGAAAAATCGTCATGCCATACCAGGAGCGGCAATCGTGCCAGATGATGCCGTAATATATATACTGGAGCGAAAAATCGGGAAATGTCAAGAAATGGCCCGATGAAATTTGCTGAATTCGTAAAAAGTCTTTTTCACCGCGGAGCACCCGGAGATCACCGCAGATGGTTATTGCAGTCAGCTGACTCTGTGGCGGGTTCTGTGCTCGCTGCGGTTACTTTTCAGTTTTTACGAGTTCAGCAAATTTGATGGCTTTGCATTGAGCCGCAACAATAAATGATGGATTCCGGTCAGACGCGGCGCAACATCATCGCCTGCCACTTGCCTTCCCGGCAGCGTTTTTCCTGCTGCCAGCCGTTCTCCTGCAGGCGGGGAAGCACGTTATCCGCCTGCAGGCCCTGGAGACCTGAGACAATGAGCAGGCCGTCCACCCGGCAGAGACGGCTGAGATCCGTCAGCAGGCAATAGAGGACCGACAGGGTGAGGTTGGCCGCAATAAGATCAAAGGGCCCGGCAATGTCCTGAACAGGAGTATTGGTGATGGCGACCCGGCCGGACAGATTGTTCAGCAAAACATTATGCCGGGCCACGGCCAGGGAATCAGGGCAGATATCCACCCCGACGGTGTGACGGGCGCCGAGCCGGGCAGAGATCAGCGACAGCACGCCGGAGCCGCAGCCCACATCAAGCACCTCGGACGCCGGCAGCCGCTCCGCCGCCTGTTCCAGCAGCGACACGGCAAGCCGGGTGCTCGGGTGACTGCCGGTGCCGAAGGCCTTGCCGCCATCAAAGCGGATTTCATGGGGCAGGCATTCATTTCTGGCCTGGCTGACCAGGGTGAAAGAGCCGATGGCGGTGGTGAAGGCTGCGCCGGCAAAACAAGCCGCCGAACCGCTGACCAGTCTGGTTTCAGCCAGTTCCGCCGGGGAAAATTCCTGCCTGCGGTTTACCGCCTCCAGTTTTTCCTGCACCCGGGCCAGGCAGACATCAAACTGGCTGCCGCTGTGGGCCAGCAGACCGAGCTGCCAGGTGCCGGCCCGCTCATCACAGCTGATCTCGCCCATGCCCTCCAGCTCCCGGCCCAGGAGCCGGGCACACCGTCCGTCCTCCGTCTCGATGAGGACCAGCAGCCTGGCATCATCGCCTGCCTCAACACACTCACGCAGTTTCATCGGCCATTACCAGCTGTTCATCAAAGACCGGGGAGGTATGGCGGAAAACCACCTTGCGGAAGAAATCAATGGTATCCATGCGGCGGTTGAGCATTCTCACCTGCTCCCTGACCATGCCGGTCATGGGAATACGGGTGATGGCCATCTTGTATTCAATATTGGAGACGTAGCGGCTGTCAAGATACCAGGCATAGACCAGCCCCATCAGCATACCCGGCGGGGTGAAGCCTTCCGTGCCGCTGATCAGTCGGGTATAGAGGAGTTGATTGTCTACCGCCTGGTTCATCCGCACCATGCGCAGGAAACGGGCCAGCTCGCCGGGGGAGAAATAGCAGTTCCTGGTTTCCTCCGGAGTAAGAGTAAGACGATACACCTTGCCCAGCATGAGACCATCCTGCTCGACCGGCAGCACTTCCTTGCTGGCCGCATAATTGCCCAGCAGCGACTGTCCCAGGGCTATGAGCAGGGCACACTCGAACACCGTTGGTTCGGCAACGATATCCTCCCTGATTTTTATCAGGCAATCGACCGGATCATAATAGGAAAAGACGCTGTCCCACTGCATGCTGCGCCGCCATTGCTCTTTTTTTACCAGCAGCAGGCCTTTGACATAACGCAGATGATCAACGGGGATATCGGTATGCCGCCAGAAGACATCATCCAGATGGGTCCTGATCTTGCGATCAAGGTGCCAGCCCTGCAGATGGCGGACAAAAAGACTTCTGCGCCGGTCAAGGGTCAGGTGGTCTTTCCGGCAGGAGTGATTGATACGGTAGGCGGCCGGCAGCTTTGCCCTCACCTCCCGCGGGATGTTATCCCGTACCGCCCAGATGATTTTGATCGCCTTGGCCAGAGAGGCCGGGTCATGCCGCACCTTCCGTTCCTTGAGCTCCGTTTCCGAAAAAATCCGCGCCTCAACCGGGGCAAACCCCATCTGCCAGACCTTGCCCCGGTCCAGATAGATCGGCACCTTGTCCTCCACCGCATAACTCTGCAGAATATTGCCGGGAATGTCCTGCAGACCGACCAGCATCACCTGTTCAAAAAGATCGGCAACCCCGCCCGGAATATTGCGGTGATAGGCATTTATCAGATCGGAAACATAGAAGCGGCGACGCGGGTCTTCCAGCACCAGATCGGTTTCTCCTTTCTGGATCCACAGATTGGCGACAAGAATCTTCAGGGCATGGTCATTATCCCGTACCGCCTGGGCCAGTCCCGGAACCTGCAGAATGGGAATAATGCTCGTATAGAGACTGCCCGGGGCAAAGACAATGATATCGGCTTCGGTAATGGCACGCTCAACCTCGGGAGGAACAACCGGTTCATCGACAAATTCAATAAAAACCCGGTCAATGGCCGTATTGCGTCTGGCGGTGGCGGTCTTGTTTTCACCGCTGACCACCACCCCGTTACTGTACAGCACCCGCAGATGGGCCTGGGTGGTGGCGCAGGGCAGCACAGCTCCCTCACGGACGCCGATCAAGGCTGCCAGCCAGTTGATGCCGGCCAGCAGATCAGCCGATGACACGGTGATGCCCGTAGCAATGCCCCGGTAAATCGCCGCGGCAAGCAGCAGATTCCCCAGGCAGTGCGGCCTCTCGAGCAGCTGCAATAAACGGAGATCGCTAAACAGCGAATCAAGCAGCCCGAAAAGCTCGCCGGCCATTTTGATCGGCAGACCGGAAAGAGACAGACAGCCGGCCAGCAGATCATTGACCGACGCAGGACGTTTACTGAAGCGGACATTGAAAAGACTATGCAGAATTTCCGCCGTCTGGCGGCACTCGTCACCGTTCAGCCGGTAGGTTTCTCCCAGCATCCTGCGGCTGATCGAGGAAAGCAGCACATGGCGGATATCACCCAGGGCGATGATGGGCAGATCTTTCAGCAGTTCGCCGGTGGAACCGCCGTCATCGGTGATGCAGACGATGGAGGTGGTATGGGGAAAGAGTCTTTTCATGCCCTGGAAGGGGTTTGCCGTCCAGCCGGCATGGCGGCTGTCTCCGCCGATAACGGTTGACAGGCCGCTGCCCCCGCCGAGTACCACCACCCGGAGATTTGCCGTATCAACTTTGCACAGGGTGGTCACCATATCCTCCAGGGAGGCGGTGATATGGGACGGCGCAGGTGGCGGGCCCACCAGTGCCAGCTCGATGAGCTTTTCCACCAGATTACGGCGCGGAACAAGATCCAGAGGGAAAATTCTATTCTTTTCCAGCTGTTTCACGCGGATTGATACAGGATCGTCTGCTGATTGAACCATAGCTGCAACCAGATGCATTTCTGTCAAGGGCACCGGCGGCCGGGCAAAACCCCGAGCCCTCAGTGCCCGCATGACAAATATTTAGCCAAGAAGCGGCGAACGAGGCATGTCCACCGCTGATGCGGTTACAGGCCGGTGGAGGCCATCTGCTTGCGCACGGCAACCTCGGACTCGGCCAGGGCCTTCTTTTCCTCGTCCGTCAAGGCAAACTCCACAATCCTTTCCACCCCGCCGGAACCCAGCACCACCGGCACGCCGAGAAAGCAGCCGGAGAAACCGAATTCACCTTCCACATAGGCGGCGCACGGCAGCACCCGCTTGCTGTCGGTCAGAATGGCCTCGGCCATTTCCACGGCGGCCAGACCGGGAGTATAAAAGGCGGAGCCGGTTTTCAGATGATTGACGATCTCGGCGCCGCCATGCTGGGTGCGCTTGACAATGGCATCCAGCTTGTCTTCGGTCAGCAGATCGGTGACCGGGATGCCGGCCACGTTGGCCAGCCGGACCAGGGGCAGCATGTTGTCGCCGTGAATGCCCATGACCATGGCATTGACATCCCGGGGGGCCACCCCCAGGGACTCGGCCAGGAAGGTGCGGTAACGGGCCGAGTCAAGCACGCCGGCCATGCCCACCACCCTGTTTTTGGGAAATCCCGACACCTTGAAGGCGGTATAGACCATGGCGTCGATGGGGTTGGTCACCACGATGAGCACGGCGTCCGGCGAATGCTTTGCCGCGTTCTCCGCGCATGCTTTGACGATGGCCACATTCTTGGCCAGCAGATCATCGCGGGACATGCCGGGTTTGCGGGCAAGCCCTGCGGTGATGATGACCACATCGGAACCGGCGGAATCGGCATAATCATTGCTGCCGGCGATGCGGCCGGAAAAACCGTCAACCGGCCCGGCCTGCAGCAGATCAAGGGCCTTGCCCTGGGGCACGCCCTCCACCACATCAAGCAGCACAATATCACCCAGACGACGGCTGGCAGCCCAATGCGCCGCCGTGGCCCCTACATTTCCCGCACCTATGATCGTTATCTTGTTTCGCATTATCATTTCCTTTTGAATTAAAAACGTTCCAACGCGCAAACGTTCCAGCGTTCCAGCGTTTGATCGCTTTAACGTTTGAACGCTTGCACGTTATTTAGCAGCTCCTCCACCCGGGCCAGATCCCTGGGCGTATCCACTTCAATGGAGTCGTGCTCGGTCAGCACCACCTTGATCCGGTAACCGTATTCCAGGGCCCGCAGCTGCTCAAGCTTTTCAAAACGCTCCCACTCCCCTTCCGGCAGACTGACAAAGGTCAGCAGAAAGCCCTTGCGGTAGGCATAGAAGCCCAGGTGTTTATAATAGGTGGGTGGCGGCGGATGCTCAGGGTCCCGCTGATAGGGGATGGATGCCCTGGAAAAATACAGGGCCATGCCGTGCCGGTCAAAAACCGTTTTGACATGATTGGGGTCATCGATCTCCTCCTTGCGGATGATCTGGTAAATCAGGGTGGCCATGGGCAGGGCCGGATCATCAAGCAGGGGCCGCGCCACCTGCTCGACCACCTCCACCGGAAAAAGGGGCTGATCGCCCTGGATGTTCACCACCACATCCTGTTCCGGGACATTCATGATGGTGGCGGCCTCGGCCAGCCGGTCGGTGCCCGAGGCATGGTCCGGCCGGGTCATGACCACCTCGCCGCCGAACCCGCGGATGCAGTCGGCGATCCGCTCGTCATCGGTGGCCACCGCCACCCTGGAAAGGATGGGGGCCTCCATGGCGCGCTCATAGACATGCTGAATCATCGGCTTGCCCTTAATTTTTGCTAAGGGTTTTCCCTCAAACCGATTAGAGTAATAGCGGGCCGGGATAATGGCCACCACTTTTGGTTCCGGTTTATGCTGTAAATCCATAATATTCTATTCACATTTATTTTCTGTATTAACGATGCCACGATTTCACGTTCACGCGCCGGTGCAGACAGTCAGAAGCCATGCCTGAGACAGCCCCTCAAATCGCCCTGATCTGCGAGAACGAGCAGAACAGAGACCTGGCGGAAAAGCTGGCAGCCCGCCTGGCCATCCCTGTCCGGCAGGATGGGGAAGACTGCGATTATCTGCTGGCCGTGACCCCCGACCGGCTGGAGGTACGGCATACCGGTGCCCAGAGCCCGGGTCCGGTTTTTGTCGATTTCACCATTGGCGCCCTGCGCTACAGAAGACAGTTCGGCGGCGGCAGGAAAGAGGCGTTGGCCCGGGCGGTGGGGCTCAAGGCCAACCGCTGCCCTTTTGTGCTTGACGCCACCGCCGGACTCGGCCGGGACAGCTTCATCCTGGCCAGCCTCGGCTGCCGGGTGCTGCTGGTGGAACGTTCAGCCATTGTCGCCGTCCTGCTGGCAGACGGCCTGGCCCGGGCGGGCCGGAATCCGGAAGTCGCCGGCATTGTTGCCCGCATGACGGTCATGCAGGCCGACTGCCTGACGATGGGCCACCTTGAGCCGGCCCCGGATGTTATTTATCTGGACCCCATGTACCCCCACCGCAGCAAAAGCGCCCTGGTCAAAAAGGAGATGCGCCTGGTCCGCGCCCTGGTGGGCGACGACAGCGACGCCGGCCTGCTGCTTGACTGGGCGCGGGGTCATCATGGGGTGCGGGTGGTGGTCAAACGCCCCCAGGGGGCGCCCCACCTGAACAATAGCAAACCCAGCACCGTCATCAGCGGCAAAAACAGCCGGTTTGACATCTACCTGCCCAGGTGAAACGTGTAAACGTTTAAGCGATCAAACGTTCAAACGCTGGAACGCTGGAACATTTCCCTCAAATCTGCGCCGCCTTGTCCAGGGCGGCAACCATCTGGGCCAGCCGCGCCTCAGCCAGATTCACCGGCACCTGATACACCAGCAGCCGGTCCATCAAGGCGGCGGAGGCAGGCAGGGCCTCCTTGTCATAGACCACCCGCCGCTTGCCGTCCGGCCCGGTAAAGGGCCAGCCAGACTTGGCCAGGGTGGAGCCGGCCAGCAGATGCTCCCACTTGGGATAAAAATGCCAGGTGTTGGCACCAAAGGCAATGGCGCCTGCGCCGCCTGCGGCAAGCACGGCGTTCACCGCCTTGGCCCTCTCGCCGTCCGGCAGGAAAAAGCCGATAAAGGTCGCCGTATCCCCCTGTTCATCGAGAATGGTGCGGAAGGTCACGCCGCTTATTTTGGCGATGGCCGCCTTCAATGCCGCCTTGTTTTTTTTCTGGCGGCTGATCATGTCGTCCAGCTTGGCAAGCTGGGCAATGCCGATGGCGCCCTGCAGCTCCATCATACGGAAGTTGAAACCGATGAAACTGCGGCCCTCGCCGCCCCGGGTGCCGGGATTCGGCACATGGTCATGACCGTGGTCATGGTATTCGGACATATCGCGCCACAGCTTGGCATCATCGGTGATGATCATGCCGCCTTCGCCGGTGGTCATGGTTTTCACCGCGTCAAAGGAAAAGGTGCCGCAGGCGCCGAAGGTGCCCAGCCGTTTGCCGTCAAGCGAGCCGCCGGCGGCCTGGGCGGTGTCTTCCAGCACCGGGATGTTGTGTTTGTCGGCAATGGCCTTGATCTCTTTGATGCGGGCCTGGGCCCCCAGCATGTGCACCGGGATGATGCACCTGGTCCGGCTGGTGATCTTTTTCTCCAGGTCTGCGGGGTCCATGTTCAATGTTTCGTCAACCTCGGCAAAGACCGGCACCGCGCCCACGTCAAAGATCGCCTCCCAGGTGGCGACAAAGGTGAAACACTGGGTGATCACCTCGTCTCCCGGTCCCACGCCCAAAGCGGTCAGGGCAACCTTCAGGGCCGAGGTGCCCGAGGTGACGGCCTGGGCGTGCTTTACCCCGCAGTAGCGGGCGAAATTTTCCTCAAAAGTGCGGACCTTGTACACCCCGCGCCGCTGCTCGGGGAACTCATAGCGAAAGAGGACGCCCGTATCAAGCACCTCGAGAATCTCTTTTTTCTCTTCCTCTCCAAAAACCTCAAAACCTGGCATGCTTTTCTCCTATTGGTCTTACTGGTTTTACTGGTCTGACTGGTCTGACTGGTCGGTTAGTCTTAGTTGTCTAACTGGTCTTTTGTCTTTGACAAGTTGGGCCAGTAAGACCAGTTGGACCAGTCAGACTAATATCACCAACCCTTATGGGCCATCTCATAGACCCTGATCACATCCTCCAGGCTCGGCTTGCGGGGATTGTTCTCCACCGGCCGGGTCACGGTCAGGGCGATTTTTGCCATCTCCGGAATCCTGTCAGCCGGGATGCCGATCTCATCAAGGCTCCTGGGAATCTCCACATCGCCATTGAGATCATACACCGCCTCCACCGCCACCTGGCCCGCCTCACGTAAAGGCAGATCATCGGTATCATAGCCCATGACCGCGGCAATGCGGGCGAATTTCTCCGGATTGCCGATAATGTTGTAATCAACCACAAAGGGCAGCAGCACCGCGTTGGCCAGGCCATGGGGGATGTTGAACATGCCGCCCAGCGGGTAGGCCATGGCATGGACCAGCCCCACTCCGGCAGTGGCCAGCGCCTTGCCGCCCAGCAGACTGCCCATGAGCATGGCGGTGCGGGCCTCCAGATTGCCGCCGTTGGCATAGGCCATGGCCAGATTGCCGCTGATCAACGAGATCGCCTCCAGGGCGTACATATCGGATATGGCATGGGACTGGGTGGAGACAAAGGCCTCCAAAGCATGGGTAAAGGCGTCGATGCCCGGGGCCGCGGTCACCTTCGGGGGCAGGGTGATGGTGAGAGCAGGGTCCAGCACCGCAATATCAGGGTAGAGAGGATCACCGTTCATGCCGCCTTTGCTCTTGGTTTTCTCATTGATGAAAACAGCGGTGAAGGTCACCTCCGCACCGGTACCGGCGGTGGTGGGCACCATGATCTTGGGCACGCCGGGTTTCTTGATCTTGCCAAGCCCCAGATAATCTTCGGCCTTGCCGCCGTTGGTGAGCAGAATGCTGATGGCCTTGGCCACGTCCATGGCTGATCCGCCGCCCACGCCGATGACACAGTCGCATTTGGCTTTCGCGGCAAGGGCTTTCCCCTTATCGGCCAGCTTCAGGCCCGGCTCCGGTTCAACGTGATCAAAAATTTCATATTTGACCCCACTGTTGTCAAGGGGCCCGGTTATCCGATCAAGCAACCCTGCGCCTTTCAGATTCGGGTCAACGACAAGCAATACCTTTTTGCCACCCAGGTCCTGCACGGCCTGGGCCAGATCATTAATAGCGCCGACGCCAAACCGGATCTGGGTGGGTTGGGTGACGGTGAATTTTCGCGCTGTCATACCTGGTTCCTTTTCAAGAGAGAAAAATAACTTTGCTTCCTCAGCCATTTTAAGGTTACATTGCTGAATAAACCTTAAGCTTTTCATACTACCGTAGCCCAAAGAGAGATGGCAACTAAAATAATGGAATATTCCCTGTCGAAATCAGAAAAAAAACGCCGCGCCAAAAACATCGAAGAGCTGGCCACGGAACTGGTTGACCTTTCACCCCCGGAGATCAGAAAACTGCCCTGTGAGGACATCATCAAAAACGAAATCCTGGCGGCCCGGGACCTGAAAGCCGGGGCCAGAAAGAGACAGATAAAATACCTTACCAAGAAACTGCGCGAACTGGACGCCGTCCCGCTGTTTGACTTTCTGACCGAAAAAAAGGGATCGCACCTGCAGCAGAAAAAGGAGTTCCACGAACTGGAAAACCTGCGGGACAACATTATCAATGACGCCATTGCCGCTGCCCGGGATGCATTGGAGGCCCAGGAGGAGCTTGACCGCCATTGGGAGAGTCCGGCCCTGGACTCCGCCGCCGAACTCTTCCCCGACCTTGACCTGGACGCGGTTCGCGTCTCCGCCTGGCGCTACACCCGCAGCCGCAAGGCTGCGCTGAGCAAAGAGATCTTCCGCCTGCTGAAGGCGGCGGCGGAACGGCAACGCTGGAACACCCAATAGGAGATTGCATATGGAATACCGCACCGGCTCCGTGGCCAGGGTTTTTTCCATCCGTTTTGACGATGGTGACGACTTTCTCGGCGGGCTTACGGAACTGATCAAAAAAGAAAACATCCGCAACGGCTGGTTCCATGTCATCGGCGGACTGCGGGAAGCTGACGTGGTCACCGGCCCCAGGGAACCGGTCATGCCGCCGGAACCGGTCTGGCGGGAAGTGAGGAATGCCCGGGAGACCCTGGGCAGCGGCAGCATTTACCGCGATGAAAACAATGAACCGCGTATTCACCTGCATGCGGCCCTGGGACACCACGGCGACACCATCACCGGCTGTGTGCGCAAGGGGAGCAGAACCTATCTGCTGCTCGAGGTCATCCTCTTCGAGATTGCCGGTTTTGAGGCAAGCCGCCCCTGGTCTGAGGAAAAGGGCTTCAACATCGTCACCTTCTGCTGAAATCCGCCCATGAAACCAGATATTACCGAAGTCATCGCCTATGAGATCAAAAAAGATATCGCTGATCGTTATTTCGGTTTCCGCAAGCTCATCGAACAGGACAAGCTCGACCTGGAAAAAGAGATCAGAATACATTCCTTTATTCTGGAGAAACGAATCAGTTTCGACCTGATCCGCCTCTATATCATCCTGAAGGACGAAGAGCTCATTGATTCTTTCCTTTCCCTTACGGGTATTGACAAGAAACAGTTCTACGACCCCCATTTCACCCAGTCGGCCACCATCAGGGACAGGGTCTTTGAGGGCATCAAAGTACGCGGCCTGACCAGATCCGGCAGGTTTCACCATCTGGCCATGGACTGCTATGAACGCCTTGAAACGCATAGCGAACAGTACCGGGAGAAATTTGCCGAACTGCAGGAAGCCAACGAGAATATTGCCGAGGAAATCAAGGTTTTTTACCAGCAGAATGACCTGGGCAGCATCATGGGCTTCCTCCGCTCCCTGGGCAGCAGCCACAAGATGGGCGACCTGGAGGGCGGCATGGAAATCGGCATGGCCCAGAGCCTGGAAAAAAAAATGACCATCGCCCCGCTGCTGCCCATTGAAAACTATCTGCCGGTCATCAAGCCCCTGCCGTTGCTCTCCCATATCGCCGGCGATCTGAAGAAACTGACCGATCGCGCCTATAAGCTGCACGATAAGGAAACCCTGAATTTTCTCACCAGCAAAAAAATGGCAGCCAGCCGTTAACCCGGACAACCTTTTCCCTGGACCTCCTTTCCACCCATGTTCACCTATCAGAAGACAAACAGATATTTTGCCCAGATCGCCCGGGGCCTTGAACAGTACGGGGCCGAAGAACTGGCAGGCCTTGGCTGCCGGGAGGTCAAACCGAAGTTCATGGGCATCTATTTTGATGCCGACCCGGCCACCCTTTACCGGGCCAACTACATGGCCCGCCTGTGCACGAGAATCCTGGCCCAGCTGCTGACCTTTGACTGCCACAGCACCAAGTATCTCTACAAAACGGCGCGGAAGATCGACTGGCACGAATTGCTGTCCGAAAAAAACACCTTTGCCGTCAACGCCTCGGTCACGGGCAGCCACATCAAACACTCCCAGTATGCCGCCCTCTGCCTGAAGGACGCCATTGTCGACCATTTCCGCGACCGCACCGGCATCCGGCCGAACATTGACACGGAAAACCCGGATGTCTGGTTTCATCTGCGCATTGAACGCAACCGGGCCATCATCAGCCTGGACACCTCCGGCGGCTCCCTGCACCGCAGGGGATACCGGCAGCTGAGCGTCGAGGCGCCCATGCAGGAGACCGTGGCCGCCGCCATCATCCGCCTGAGCAACTGGGACGGCACCACTCCCCTCATTGATCCCATGTGCGGCTCGGGCACCATCCTCACCGAGGCGCTAATGCACCGCTGCCGCATCCCCGCCGCCTATCTGCGCCGGAAATTCGGTTTTGAGATGATGCCTGAATTCGACCAAGGCCTGTGGGACAGGGTGAGGGCCGAGGCCAACAGTTCTATCCAACGGCTGCCCGGCGGACTGCTGACCGGCAGCGACGTATCAGCCGAAGCGGTCAAGGCGGCCCAGCACAACTGCAGAATGCTGCCCCACGGCGACAAAATCATCATCAAGAACAAAAGATACCAGGATATTGCTCCCACGAGGGATGCAATCATCGTCACCAACCCGCCCTATGGCATCCGCCTGAAACAAAACGAGGGCGCCGAGAGGTTCATGCGGGAGCTGGGAGACTTCCTGAAAAGACAGCAGCACTGCACCGCAGCCTATCTCTATCTCGGCAGACCTGAACTGGTGAAAGAACTCGGCCTCCGTACCGCCTGGCAAAAACCTCTGCTGACCGGCGGCCTTGAGGGAATACTGGTCAGATTCGACATTGCCTGAACGTTTCTTGTAACTTTTTCTTTTGACTTCTTTTTTCTTTTCTTCAATACTTAAAATCGTTATTGCCAATACACCTCTCCTGAAATCCTCAACCGGAATGTCCCATGGACGGATTAGGCAAGAGCCTCAAGACCAACGTCAAGATCATGCAGTCGCGGGTCACCAAGTACGCAGTATACGGGGTGATCATCGCCTTTAGCGCCATTATTGCCGCTACCCTGCTCACCTGCCATCTGCAGTTCGGCAAAATAACGCTGCTCGGCATCCTGCAGGTACAGAAAAGCAACGCCACCCTGTGGATACTGGATGCCATGCCGTTCATCTTCGCCTTCTGGGGCCAGTATGTCAGTTCCATCATGGCCTATGAGGCGAGCACCATGGTCATCGACCAGACCAATGAGCTGCGCGCGCAGACCGCGGCCCTGGAATACCAGGCCATGCATGACGCAACCCATGACCAGCTCACGGATCTGCCCAACCGGGTGCTGCTGCGGGACCGGCTGGAACAGGCCATCCACGTTAGCCTGCGGGAAGAGCGGAAACTGGCCCTGTTCATTCTGGACCTTGACCGCTTCAAGGAAATCAACGACACCCTGGGACATTACAGCGGCGACCGGTTGCTGAAACATGTCGCCATGCGTCTCAGGGGGGTGGTGCGCGGCTCGGACACCCTGTCGCGGCTCGGCGGTGATGAGTTCGCCATTCTGCTGCCGGTGATCAAGGAGAGCAGCGATGTGCTCGTCGTGCTCAAAAAGATACAGAACGCCTTTCTCTCCCCTTTCATGCTCGAATCCCTCAAGATTGAGGTGCAGGCCAGCATCGGCATCGCCATTTTCCCTGATCACGGCAGGGACGTTGACACCATCATGCAGCGGGCTGATGTGGCGATGTACGCAGCCAAACAGAACCAGCAGGGATATACCGTCTACTCCACCGATCTCGACAGACACAGCCCCCACCGCCTGACCCTGATGGGTGAACTGCGCCAGGCCATTGACAACGATGAACTGCTGCTGCACTTTCAACCGAAGATAAACATCAACTCCAACATCGTCACCGGGGTCGAGGCCCTGGTCCGCTGGCAGCACCCCCAGCACGGCTTCATGCCGCCGGACGAGTTCATACCCCTGGCGGAGCGCACCGGACTGATCAAACCGCTTTCCCTGTGGGTCCTGAAGCGCTCCCTCGAACAGGCGGTCAAGTGGCACAGCGCCCACCTGAAACTGGGCATTGCCATCAACATCAGCCCCTCCACCCTGCTCGATACGGAACTGCCTGACGTCATTACCGGCACCCTGGCCTCCTGCAGTCTGGCCCCCCACTATATTACCTTTGAGATCACCGAGGGTTCCATTATCAAAGACCCGGAAAGGGCCCTGGAAATCCTGACCCGGCTGGACAAGATGGGTATCCGCATCTCCATTGACGATTTCGGCACCGGCTATTCCTCGCTGGCCTATCTCAAGAAAATGCCGGCCAGTGAGGTAAAAATAGACAAATCCTTTGTGCTGGACATGCTGGTGGATGAAAACGACGCGGCAATCGTGCAGGCGACCATTGATCTGGCCCACAACCTGGGCATGAAGGTGGTCGCCGAAGGGGTGGAAAACAAGGAGACGGCCGAGCGCCTCAAGGAGCTTGGCTGCGACATCCTCCAGGGTTATTATTTCAGCAAACCCCTGCCTGCAGACACCTTCCTGACCTGGATCAGCACCCACGCCCCCAACTGAACCACGGCAACCGCTGCCGGATCCCTGCTATCTCAACCGGTGAGGCTGCGGCACCCTTTGCGCCAGAAAAAGGCCACCGAGAGGGCGCCAAGCAGCAGGGAACCGGCCAGCCAGGCCAGCAGCGAAATCTTGTCCACCAGCAGCATCTCGTGCCCGGCAATCCACCGCTTCATGAAATGATACATGGGCAAGGCGCCGCCGGCTGTGATGAGAAAAACCACGGTCATGGCGGTAAAAAGAAAGAGCAGGGCCCCCATACCCCCCAGGGCGGCAGCGCGGTTTTCCGCCTTGAAATCGGCGTAGAGCGCCCCGAAGCCGACCGCCATACCGACCACGGTCCAGCAGATGACCAGACTAGCCGTCACCGAAAACCACCACATCGGGCCTGAAATGGCAAGCAAAGCATCCGAGGTGACCACCAGCAGCAGGGAAAGCACGGTAAAGGGCACCAGGTAAAAAAGAAATTTATAGAGGAGAAAACGGTTGACCGAGAGCGGCGAGGACTGAATCAGCCAGAAGGCCGCCGTTTCAGCCCCCACTGCCGGAAAGACAAAGCGGCCGGCCAGCGAGGTGATGATGAAACCGGTCATCCCCACGTTTAAAAAGGAAATGAGGTTGGTGACATACTCGGTCTGCATGGGTGAACGTTCCACCGGCAGGGCCTTGAAGCTGTAAAGGTAGACCACCACCAGCGCGGCGATCATGAAAAGCTGTGACCATTCGGCGGAATCCCGCAGAAATGTTTTCGACTCCTTTCTGAAGATCCATCTGGTTGCACCGGGACGGTACCGGCCCCTGTGGGTAAAGGAGCGGAAGCCGCCGAAAGACTCCTGGGACCGGGTGAACCCGACGGAAAAAAAATGCTGCATGGCCCATTCGCCGATAAAAAAGAGAGAAGGCGTCCCGGAAACAAGCAGCGCGACCAGCAGCCAGTCTATCTCCCGGTCCAGCAGGTAGAGCGACAGCAGGTTGGCGGACCAGGCCGCCGGCACATAGGGACCGGCCGGCTGGGAGATGGAGGAGAGATATTCGACAAAATGGGCGTACTTGTCCGGATTGACCAGATCCTCCGGCCGCAGCAGACGGAAGATGATGTAAATAAAGATGCCGAAACAGAGCGACAGATAAAAGATGATATCCTTGGTCTGCCGCGCCGGAAAGAATCTTACCAGCACCACGGTCAATCCCATGCCGAGCCCCGAGGCGATCAGCACAGTGGCGACCACGCAGACGATCATCAGCGGCCAGTACAGGATCCCGGCCTGAAAAACCCGGCCGTAGGCCCCGAACACGGGCAGCGAGAAAATGACCATCATCCAGGAGGTGTAAAAGGTGGTCGTCACATAGCGCATGAAATAGATTTCCGCAGGACTGACCGGGGCGGAGAAGATGATCTCGTTGTCCTGGGAGAGGAACAGGGTGGAAACAGCGGAAACCATGCTGGAAAAGATGAGCATGGCGAACATGACGATCCAGGCCATCTGAAAGATCTTCAGACTGAGAATAACGCCGAGCTCGCTCTGGCGGTGAAAATACCCCACCACCCTGACCGAGACCAGATAGAGGACCAGGCAGACCAGCAGGCCGAAGAGGAAGACGGCCAGACTTTTCACCGGCACAGTGCCGGCCGGGAAAAAGCGGTTGCGCATGGTGCGCAGAAAGGGGACCAGAAGCCGCAGCCGCATGTTACCGGTTGTCCTTTTTCAAGGCGGCGATGATGGCGGTCAGCTCATCCGCTCCGGTCAACTCCAGAAAGATCTCCTCCAGATCGGAGTCGTCCAGCTGCGCCTCCCGGCGCAGGCTCTCCAGCGTGCCCAGCGAGCGCAGTCCGCCCTGCACAATGATGGCGATGCGGTCACAGAGTTCCTCGGCGATCTCCAGGGAATGGGTGGAGAGAAAGATGCTGTTGCCTTTGCGGGCATGATTCTTCAACAGCTCCTTGACGATTCTGGCGCTTTTCGGGTCAAGGCCCACCATGGGCTCATCAACAATGATCAGCGGGCAGTCCAGCATGAAGGCGGAAGTCATGATGATCTTCTGCCGCATGCCGTGGGAATAGCACTCAATGAGATGATGCTGCCAGTCCATGAGGTCGAAGAGCTGCAGATAATGTTCGGTGGTGGCGAACTGTTCCCGGGGCAGATTGTACAGGCTGGCAACGAACTGGAGAAATTCGTAGCCGGTCAGTTTCTCGTACAGATAGGGCCGGTCCGGGATATAGGCCGTGAGCTGCTTGCAGGCCGCGGGATCCTGAGCCATGTCATGACCACAGATGGTAATGGCCCCGCCGTCCGGTTTGAGCAGCCCGGCCAGCATTTTGATGGTGGTTGTTTTGCCGGCGCCGTTGGGGCCGAGAAAGGCGAAAATCTCCCCGGCCTTAACGGAAAAGCTCACCTCATCAACCGCCGTGTAACTGCCGAACCGCTTGGTCAGCCCGGCAACCTCCAGGGCATTGGTCTCACCGTGTTTCTTCATGTTGTCCTTCACCGGTTTTATCACTGACAGGGAGGATCTGCAGGTTGCCGAGCAGTGCTCCGATTTTTACCTGCTCCCTGGTTTCGCCGATAACAAAGCGGATATGACTGAGATCGGCTGGCAGCTGATCCCTGGTGGTATCAAGGCTCAGCCATTGGCCGCCCACGCACACCTCATTCCAGGCATGATAATAAAAAGCGCCGGCATGAAAGGTCACCCCCGCGGCAATACGGGCCGGAATGCCCGCACTGCGGGCCAGGGCGGCAAAGAGCACCGCGTGCTCGTTGCAGTCACCCATTTTGCGCTCCAGGGTTGCCACCGCATCCGGAATGCCGATCACCGGCCTTTTTTCCAGATTTTCATAAACCCAGCGGGCAACGGCCTTGACCCGGGCCATCGGGCTTGTCATATTTCCGGTTATCTCCCCGGCCAGGGCTTTGATCTTCCCATGGTCCGCCTGGATATAGGGCGTGGGCGCCAGCTCGTCCCGCCTCCCCTGGCAGATGAAGGCATCATCGGCAGGCAATTTTTCCCGGCGGATGGTCAGCATATCATTGTGCCACTGCTGTCTGCCGCCGTCCAGTGCAAAGCCCGCCGCCTCCGGCAGTATCAGTCTGAAGGAAATCTCTTCAAGCTCGGCCAGGCGTGTCAGATCACCGGCAAAAGGCACCGCCACACTCTGGAGAATATCCTGGCCCTTTCTGGTGACATCCCGGGCCTGAAACTCCGGTTCACTCAAGAAAACGAAACCGGCCGGCGACTCCTCCTTGATCACCTTGCCGTTGTCATCGAGCCAGCTGCTTATTCTGATGCCGGAAAAATTTTCCTCAAAATGATGCAGCAGATAAATGCGATGCTTGATCTGTGTTTTGACCAATCCCTTGTACTCGATCACCGTGTCTTTGCCGCTGAGGGAAAGAGGATCGAAATAGGCGATCCTGACCTTGTCGCCGGCGCCCAGCCCCTGGCTGAGCAGGTAGCCCCGCTGGTTGAGCGCCAGAAACGGCGGAGAGTCCAGGGTGATGGTGTCCTCGATTTTTTCCTTGCCGTTGACCAAAGTAAAGTCAACCCTCCTGCCGGTCACCTTGCCGCTGGCCTGCATGGTATAAAATGGTGATGACATGGCAAAGACAAAATCCCGCAGGAGAAAATCCCCTGACAAACGGGCCGTGACCTCCATCTGCACCGGATAATTCTTCTGGAGCACAAACAGATTAAGCTCGGCGTACTGGGTGAGGTTGACAAGCCCGTCATCGCCCCGGCGCAGGACGTTTTTCACGTAACCGATGCGCTCGCCCTTGAAGAACACCCCGGCGAAACTCTCCTGGCCGGCCTTTTCCAGCAGCGCATTTTCCTGGAGGTCAAGCCTTTTGACAAAATAATCCCGCTGGAGAAGGGCAAGAAACAGGGCTGCCCAAATGAGAATGACAGCAATTTTCCCGGCGGCAATAAGTCGTTGACGAAACATGCAGGCAAATTACCCCCAAAAAAAAGAAAACAGGACACGATGAGCGGCAATGATGAAAAAGGTCAGGCCGGGAGGGCGGCATGCCTATCACGTCCCCAACCGACTTTTTCTGCTATTATTTTTTTTTCATTGACAATGAACTTTTAATCACTTCATTATAAATTAATAATCAAGACAGGTTACCTCTGCACTGAAAATCGATGAAGCGATAGAAACAGGTAAACAGGGAGGATAGGAGATGGCATTAAAAACTACGGATTCAACTTCCAAGACCACCGGCGCCAAGGCCAAAGCAAAAAGAAAAACAATCCAGTCCACTGAGTTTTCCCTTACAGCTCCTCAGGCCAACGAGGTCTTTGTAGCAGGAGATTTCAACGACTGGAACGCCTCCGAACATGCGATGCGCAAATTCAAAGACGGCAAATACATCAAAAAGCTGAAGCTGAAACCCGGCAGATACGAATATCAGTTTATCGTTGACGGCCAATGGTGGACTGATCCGGCCAACCCCAATCGCCAGCCGAATTCATTTGGTTCGGAAAACTCGGTGATCGAGATCGGCGATAGCGTGGTCTGTTAAGCCGGATAAGCGCAACATCCGCCACAGAGCGCACAGAGCGCACAGAGCGCCGGCCACAGCCGGATAACTCCGTGTGCTCTGTATCGTCATCTTTTATTTCTGCTTGCCTGCCTCATCTTCTTCGCAGGAGATCTTCAGAATTTTGTCGCCGGCCTTTACGGCGACACCGACTTTGACGGCAATCTTTTCGACCGGACCGGCTACGGCGGCAAGAACAGGGGTCTGCATTTTCATGGCCTCAAGCACCACCAGCTTATCGCCGGCCGCAACCTCCTGTCCCACTTCAACACTGACCTCACAGACATTGGCGCCAAACGGCGCCCGCACGTCACCTATTTTGGCGAGTTCCTGTATTTCCTTTTTGGACAGCGTCACTTCCTTGACCGCCCCTTCCTCCCTCACCTCGGCGGGCATGATGAAAACCCGCTGGTGATGATCAACATTGAGATAGATGCTGGTCGAGCCGTCCTCATGCCTGTGCACCGGGCCGATGTCGACAACATGGCCCTTGCCGTTATGGTCGGCGAACTCCAGGGCCTCTCCCAGGGCGAAACCGCCGCGCTTGAAGAAGATCGCCGGCGGCAGCACATAAACCTTGCCGAATTTGTCCTCAAACTTGAAGAAGTCAACCGCGTCATTGGGATGCTGGAGATAGGTCACCAGCTGCTGCTCGGTCGGTTCATAGCCGAGGCGCTCCTGCAGGATGTCCCGCTCCTTGTCAATGTCGATATCCTCGATCTGCATCACGCCGCCCTGCTCCTCGACGATCTTGCGCCAGTCAGGACCGAAGGCCTTCTCGTAAATCCAGTCTTCCGGGCAGTAGAAAGGGAACGGCCCGTATTTGCCGAGCAGCAGGTTCTTCAGATCGCCGGAGCAGTTGCCGTACCTCTCCCCGCTCTGCACATTGCTCACCGCGGTGGTCCAGAGAATCTGCGATCCGGGGGTCACGCTCCACCAGTTGCCCAGCTCGCGCTGCACCTTGGGCAGCTCCTCATGGAGGATCTCGGACATCCTGCCCAGAAAGCCGCCTTTCACCGCCTGCTCGAAACTGCTGCCCATGGCCCCGCCTGGCAGTTTGTGGATCTGCACCGTGGGCAGAAAGCCCTTGAACTGGGATTCGAAATATTCGTAATCCTTGCGCTGACCGCGCAGCACCCCGGAGGTCTCGATCACCGCCGCCTCGTCAACGCCGACCGCCGTATGGCCATAGTCCTTCAATGTCTGGATGACGCTCAGGATCGGCGGCGGACCGAAGTAGCCAGTAAAGGCATGGTCCGCGGCATCGACGATGTTGGCCCCGTTGAGTACCGCCGCGGTGATGCGGCCGATATCATTGCCGTCGGTGTTGTGGCCGTGGTAATGCACGACCAGGTCGGGATATTTGTTTTTTATGGCCTGCACCAGCTCGCCGATCCGTTTCGGGGTGCCCAGTCCGCCATGGTTCTTGATGCACAGGGAAATCTCCTCGCCGGTCACGGCAATGATCTCGCCGACCTTGCCCACGTAATAATCATCCGTGTGCTCCGGCCCGGTGGAAAAACAGATGCTCGGCTCCAGCAGCTTGCCCGCCTTCTGCACCTCCTCGAAGACCGCCTGCATGTTCGGCACGTGGTTCATGAAGTCAAACACCCGCCACACATCCACGTACTTGGCGAACTCCCGCACGGTCAGCCTGATGACGTTCTGGGGATAGGGCCGGTAACCGAAGAGATTCACCCCCCGGCAGAGGGTCTGGAACATGGTGTTGGGCATCTTTTCCCGCAGCAGCTTCAGCTTCAGAAACGGGTCAACCTGTTTGCGCAGGATGTCCACGTGCACCGAGGCGCCGCCGGTGATTTCCAGCGAAAAATAATTGGCCCGCTCACGGGGCTCGGCAGCCAGAAGATCCGTATGAAGCAGAATCCGGTTCTTGAAATCCGACTGGGACAGGTCACGGGCGGTGTTGGTGATGAAATAACCGTCCGCCTCGCGCACTCTTTTCAAAATTTCACTGCTATGCATACCTTGAACAATTCGGTCCATGGTGACTCCTTTATATAATGCCCCAGGGGCTCATGCACCCTGTGCTCTTGTCGCTTGCAATCAACCTGTCATGCCGTTATGTCAAAAAAATAACTGTAATACATCGGCGTACCGTGCACGGCATAAGGGGCCGTAACGAAATGGCCGGAAAGTACCGTTTATTGCCTGCCGGCCCCCTAAATCGCGTATTTGTTTTCCTTTTTGAAATGGATTTCCGCAATCAGCCTGGCCAGCTTGTTCACCTCGCTGGGATCATCCTTGTAATCGAAGAGTTGAGGATGGGTTTCCAGAAATGAGGTGTCAAAATCTCCCCGCTGGAAATCAGGGTCATTGACCAGATTCAGATAAAAGGGGATGGTGGTCTTGGGGCCGACGATCGTATAGTTGCGCAGACAGCGCCGCAGCCGGTCCACCGTCTCGTTCCAGGTAAAGCCGAACACGGTCAGTTTCACCAGCAGCGAATCATAAACCTCGGGGATGGTGAAACCCTGGTAGACAAAACCGTCGAGACGCACCCCGTAACCGCCGGGGGATCGGTAAACGGTGACGGTCTTACCGCCTTCTGGCATGAAATTATTCTGCGGGTCCTCGGCATTGATCCGCATTTCAATGGCGTGACCGCGCAGCCTGATGTCATCCTGGGTGAAGGAAAGCTTCCTGCCCAGGGCCAGCTTGATCTGGGTCCTGACGATATCGATGCCGCTGATCATTTCGGTGACGGTATGCTCAACCTGCACCCTGGTGTTGATCTCCATGAAATAGAACTTATTGTCCTTATCCACCAGAAACTCGACGGTGCCGGCATTGAAGTAGTTTGACGCCCTGGCCGCCTGTACCGCGGTGGCGCAGATATCATCAATCAGCTTCTTGTCGCTGATCATGGACGGGGCGATTTCAACCAGCTTCTGGTTGCGGCGCTGGATGGAACAGTCACGGGTGCCCAGATGGACGGTATTGCCGAAATTGTCCGCCATGATCTGTACTTCGACATGTTTGGGTTTGAGAATGACCTTTTCCAGGTAGACATTATCGTTGTTAAAGGCCGCCTTGGCCTCGGACCTGGCCGTGGGCAGCTGCTCCTTGAGCTGGGCACCGTTTTCAATGAGCCTGATGCCGCGGCCGCCGCCGCCGGCTGTGGCCTTGAGCATCACCGGATAGCCGTATTTGGCGGCGAACTCCAGGGCCTCGGCCAGTCCTGCCTCGCCGTGGGTGAGATTTTCCGTGCCCGGCACCATGGGGATGCCGGCCGCGGCCATGATGTTTCTGGCCGTCACCTTGTCCCCCAGCTTGCTGATCACCTCATGGGGCGGACCGATGAAGATGATGCCCGCCTCTTCACAGGCCTTGGCAAAATCGGGATTTTCCGCCAGAAAACCATACCCCGGATGGATGGCCTCGACCCCATGGTCCTTGGCTGCCTTGATGATTTTGGCGATATTCAGGTAATCCTTCCGGGGACCGTCGCCTATCCAGACGGCCTCATCCGCCACCCGGATATGGAGCGCGGCATTGTCCGGCGTTTCATAAATCGCCACTGCCACATGGCCAAGCTCCTGAATCGCACGAATGATCCGCAGGGCGATTTCGCCGCGATTTGCCACCATTATCTTCTTTTTCAAGAGATCACCTCATATAATTTGTTGTTTGTCAGACAAACATTTCACAATCATGGTTCCAAGAAACAGGCAGTCGCCGCGCATGGTTGTCCCCCGGCATTCGTTTTCTGGCCTCTGAAAATTTACTGGTATCGAGTTTCTCAGGGGAAAAGGGGGATGACAAGGGCAGCCCGGAGCTGAATACTTCAAACGGAGAAAAAACTTAACAGAGAATGTTACATTAGGCAAGCAGAAACAGAAATTCAGGCAGACAGGAGGATAGGGCCGCCCGCTGCCTGCTGCCACAGGCAGGAAATCGTTCCAGCGATCAAACGTTGAAACGTGTTGCCGCGTCATGGCGGCAGGCCCGCATGGCAAAGCCCGGAGGTCCGGTAGGGGCAGGCCTTGTGCCTGCCCTGTTTCCCTTTAACGCGGTAAGGCTTGCAACCCTAGCCATTTTTTGTAAGAGGCATGAGCGGTTTCCGGAATTTTTCCGGCCCGCAAATACGCCGCGTAAATTACCGGTAATACGGCAGAGACAGGGACTATTCGCAGTTCTCCACAAAACCGATCTTTCTCCATCCGGGATGATAGACAGAAAAGCAACAATTCTTTCAAAATTGGCTTGTTAAGAAAAAAATATTGGAGTATTCGGAAGATAACGTTTAAGTGTAGTCAAAGGGCCGAAATTTCCACCCATGGGAGAACATGTGGAGCGTCCCTTTAATTCAGGGTGATATACAGGTCAAGAATTACTTGTTTTCATTGGAGGATAAAATGGCACGCAAATTATTTTTATTTTTAAATTTAAGCCTATTACTTGTCGTCGTCCTGTTTAGTTCAGGTTGTGCGGTTAATCGAGCTACCGCAACTCTTGAACCAACTGCTGATTTGGCTGGCATTAAGTCGATATATGTTACCCTTGCACCAGATGATTGGGGCACCAAATTACTCATTGTAAACAAACTCAAAACAATGGGGTATATGGTGATTGACGGGGTTGACAGGCCATCAAATGTTGATGCCGTTGTCACGTATGAAGAGAAATGGATGTGGGATATTACCATGTATATGCTGGAGCTTACGATTACTATTCGGGATCCAAAAAATGATTTTCCTTTGGCGTCTGGTAATTCTTACCATACTTCATTTACCAGGCTGTCACCTGAAAAGATGGTGGATGAAGTAATAAATAACATATTCAAACAACAGGCCAAAAATGACAAATAACAAATCGTTTATATTATTATTGCTACTGGTCGGCATAGCTATTGGATTGTCAGGCTGTGCATCCCCAGCATCAAAAGATGCCATGATCGCCCATGATATTCCAATAGTCCAACATCATCGAAAGACCGTTGCAATCAGTACTCAAGGGGGGAGCGATACCGGGGCATTGGATAGCTCTAATGTATCAAATAGCGATTTTGCCAAGTCCATAGAAGAGTCGGTAATTGAAAACGGTCTGTTTACACGGGTAATTCATGATAATGGGTCAGACTACTTGCTTAACGTAACAATTATTAATATGTCGAAACCTGTATTTGGAGGAAACTTAACTGTGAGCATGGAAGCCGCGTGGTCGCTATCCGATCCAATAACCAAAAAGTTCGTCATGAGAGAATCAATCAAGTCGTCACATACAGCAACAATGGGGGAAGCGTTTGCAGGCGTAACTCGGCTTCGTCTTGCTGTTGAAGGTGCTGTTCGCGAGAACATTCGGCAAGGGATAATGGCTATTTCTAAATTGAATATAGAATGAGCCTCCGGGATGAGGGTCGGGGATGCTGTGCGTAATGGGGGGGACGGAGTTAGTTTAATAAGATAATGGCCCATAAACTATTAAACTAACTCCGTTAACACAACGAAATCCTGCAGCCACGGGCAAGGTATGATATCATTGGCCGTAATGCTTTACCGGATTTTGCGGTGCCTGCGGCCATGCAGCATTTCGCAACGATTACAAGGCATGGAATAATGAAGCGTTACTAAAAGACTGACAGCTTGAAAGGAGCAAACGATGGGAGACAAGGGCGGCAAGAAAGATAAGGACAAGAGCAAGAAACAGATGACTAAGAAACATGACCAAAAGGTCAAAGAAGCGAAGGATAAGCAACCGAAAAAAAACCCGTAGCAGGGCGGCTCGAAGGCTAAAATCGGGCCATTGATCACATCCTTGCCTCAGTCCAAGATGATTGAAGCCGGGCGGGCAATCCGTTTTGCCCTCGATATTTGAGACAGGAGCGGCCAACCAAGAGCCCCTGGCAACACCCTTCACCCATGCGCCAGGGCCCTGACCAGACCGGATTTGCGCCTGGTGGGGCTGCTCACCGCCGCGACAAAGACCTCCTTTGTTCCCCAGATCTCCACTGATTGCACCGCCCTGGTGATGCCGGTGTAGACCAGTTCGCGGCAGAGCACCGGGGAAGATTCCGCCGGCAGAATCAAGACGACATGGGCAAACTCCGACCCCTGACTTTTATGCACGGTGAGGGCAAAGGCTGTTTCATGCTCCGGCAGCCTGGCCGGCAGCAGTTTGCGCACCCCGCCTTCCGCCGGGAAAAAGGCCCGCAGTTCATTGTCCGCTTCCGCATCGCGCAGGAGCAGGCCGGTATCCCCGTTATAGAGTTGCAGGCCGTAGTGATTGCGGCTGACCATGACCGGACGGCCATGGAAAAAAGCAGCCTCCCGGGGGGCAAGGAGATCGGCTGCCAGCTGGTTGATGCCTTCCACGCCGAATGGGCCGCGGCGCAGGGCGGAGAGCACGGCGGATTCACCCATGCCCCGCAGCGCCTCCACCGGTGATGCGGCGGTAATGATCCTGCTGTGCTGCCGGGCTATTTTATCAACGATCCGCCGCTGGAAATCGCTGCTATCCCCGCCGATATCACGCCAGCGCACATCCCCGTACCCCTCATCCCGTAAAACGGCCAGAGCGCCTGCTCCATCGCCGCTGTTCACCGCCCGGCTGAGGGCGCCGATGCCGCTCTGCCCGGCAAAGCGGTAACTTCTGTGCAGTTCCGCCAGCACATGGGACAGGCCGCCGTCCCGCAGCCCCTGGCAGATATCACCCAGCACCGCCCCCGGCTGCACCGAGGCCAACTGGTTGCGGTCGCCGAGCAGAATGAGCCCGCAGCCGTCGGGCAGAGCAGCCATGAGCCAGGCCATGAGCGGCAGGTCCACCATGGAGGCCTCGTCAACCACCACAAGACCCGCCGGCAAGCGGTTTTTCGCGTCAAACCGCCTCCCTTGCGGGGTTATGCCCAGCAGGCGGTGCAGCGTTACCGCAGTTTCCGGAATTGCCGCCTGCACCTCGGGGCCGCAGTCCAGGCTCAGCTTGGCATGCCTGATGGCCTCCTGCAGACGGGCGGCCGCCTTGCCGGTGGGGGCGGCAAGAAAAATCCCCTCATCATCGCCGCGCAACTGCCGGTACAGGGCCAGGATGCGGGCCACCGTGGTGGTTTTGCCCGTGCCCGGACCACCGGTGATCACGCAGAACCGGCCGGCAAGGGCCTTGCGGGCGGCCTCCTTCTGCCAGTCCGGCTCATCCCCTGCCGCCCCGGCCGGTCGCGGGAACAGGCGGGCAAGATTTTTCTCCAGCATCTCCTCATCATACCCCGCCGGTCTCATCGTGCTGCGCGCCAGGATAAAATCAGCCACCTCCCTTTCATACCGCCAGTAACGCTGCAGATAGAGAAACGGCGGATCAAGAATGAGCGGCTGCCACTCCCCCGGCCCTCCCGTCACCCCGCTTGCTCTGAGCCGGTCGAGCCAATGGTCCAGCTCAGGGCACACGCCCCCCTGCCCTTCAGCCAGCAAAACCTCGCGGCCGGCAAACTCCTCCAGATCAAGACAGATATGGCCCTGGGCCATCTGCCTGGTGACCAGCCGGGCGGCAACCGCCAGTTCCGTCCCGGCCTGGCCGCTCAGGCGCTGGAGAAAAGCGGCAAAATGAACCTCAAGCGAGGCAAAGTGTCCGGTGTTCATACCGCCACCAGCATCCGGCCCAGCTGCTCGACCAGGCGGGCATCAGGGCGATCATGATAGATGCCGCATGCCGGACCCTGCTCCCGGCTGACCCCCCGCAGAAAGATATAAAACAGGCCGCCGAAATGCTCCTCGTAGCGGTAATGGGCCAGGCGCCCGGCCAGATAATGATGCAGGGCCACAGTGTAGAGCAGATACTGCAGGGTATATCGCTCATGGAGCATCACCTCACGCAGCCGGTCATGACCATAGTCGGCAGATGCATTGCCCAGATGGTTGGATTTCCAGTCAACCAGATAAAAACGGTCGTCATGGGCAAAAACAAGATCAATAAAACCTTTGAGAAAACCGTTGCCCACGGAAAAGTCCAGGGAAGAGGCCGCACGCTCGCCAAGCCCCTGCTCCTGGAGAATCTCCCTGACCTTACCGGCGGACACCGCGGCAAGAGGGAAACAGAATTCCAGCTCATTGAGCCGCTTATCTGCAGCAATGGCCTGCAGAACCAGATCCGGCCGGTCCGGCAGCAACGGCGTGGCCAGCACATTACCGACCATGCCCATGACAGCGTCCTGCCATTTCGCCGCAAAGCCGTGCTGGGCGAGTTTGCCGGCAATGAGCTGCCGCACGGCTTCCGGCGCCTCGCCTAGCAGGGGAAAATCAAGGTGCTCAAGGACATCATGCATGAAGGTGCCGGGGCCGGCCCCCCTGGGAAAGGCAAAGATCGAGGAGTCATCGACTTTTTGCCCCTCCGTTTCATCCCGGGGGGAAAAGGACTCTCCCAGCCTGCCGTGACTGGTGATGGCCGAGAAACTCGTCACCTGCATGGCGGCAATTTCGCCGGCAAATGTCCGGCAGGATAATTCCTCCGGAGCTTTGCCCGCCCGCCGCCTCCCGGCACGGGGGACCTCCGTCCGCCGGACAAGCTCCATGGTATTTTCAGAGAGAGTGATCATCTCTGCCAGCTCGTCCGCCAGCTCCTGGTCGGATAATTTTTTGAAGCGTTTCTTAAGCCCGGCAGCATCCCCCTTTCCATGCAGCAGCCAGGCCAGGGCCGAACTCTCCGCCCCGTGAAAGCTCCCCCACACCAGATAGCAGCGATGCACGGCGCGGGTCAGCGCCACATAGAGCAGCCGCATATTCTCGGCCAGCTCCTCCCGCCGGGCCAGCTCCCTGTGTTGTTCACTGTCGTCAGAACCCATATCCATGGCCGGCCGGTAGCCTTCTTCCGGCAGATGAAACGACACCATGTCCCTGATGGCTCTCGCCCCGCCCCAGCAGAAGGGACAGAAGACAATGGGATACTGCAGTCCCTTGGAGCGATGAATGGTGACGATCTGCACCCTTTCGGCGTCACTTTCCAGCCGCAGCTGATATTCCTCGGCCGCCTTTTGCCGGTCGGCCATTTTCTCGGCCAGCCAGGCGAGAAGGGCTGCGGGCGAGGTCTTCTTCCGCCGTTCATAGCTGTGCAGCACCTCGCCCAGATGAAGAACATTGGTGAGCCGCCTTTCCCCGTCAGCAAAACGCAGCAGCTGCACCCTGACATGGTGGCGGTCCAGCAGCAGCCGGAACATGGGCATGAATCCCTTTTCCTGCCAGCACCGCTGGTAGGATAAAAAAGAGGCAAACCAGCGGCTCCAGGCCTTTTCATCCTGCTCCAGCGCCACCAGGCCAGGGCATGTGCCGCCAAGCATATCGGTTGCCAGGGCGGAACGGAGGCGTTTTTCGTTGACCGGTTCCGCCACCGCAGCCAGTACCCGGCGAACCTCGGCCGTCTCGCGGGCGCTAAACAGGTCCTCCATGCTCTGCTGCACGGCAGCAACACCCGCCTGATAAAGGGCCTGCTGTACCTGGCGGGCCTCCCTGTTCTCCCGCACCAGCACGGCAATGTCCCTGGGCCCCACAGGCCTGTCGCCTATGAGCGCCTCCCCCTTGCCGCCCAGATCAAGCAGCTGTCTTATCTCAAACGACAGGGAGGAGAGAATCCTGTTTTCCGCCACCTCCCTGGTCATGACGTCATGCTCACCAGGCCCCCGCATGATCTGCCAGAGCTGCAAGGGAGGCTCCTGCGCATGCCGGATGGTGAAATACTCCCTCTTCCGCTCGGCAGGCGAAACCGGCTGAAAGGCAATCCTGCTGAAGACAAAAGGCTCGGCGGCAGAGGAAAACAGGGTATTGACCGCCTTGATCAGGGCCGGCTCGGAACGGTAATTCTCCGTCAGCTCGAAAGCGGAGGGCACATCCCGGATGGCCGCCAGGTAGGTGAAGATATCAGCCCCCCGAAAACTGTAGATGGCCTGCTTGGGATCGCCGATGATGTAGAGCAGGTTTTCCGCGGAACACCGGTAAAGGCTGGAAAAAATATCATACTGGACCGGGTCGGTATCCTGGAATTCGTCAATGAGCGCCGCCGGAAACCGGCCAAGGATCTGGCGGCTCAGCATCTCTCTGCTCCGCCCCTGCAGGGCCTGCTGCAGCCTTTGCAGCAGATCGTCATAGGCAAAAAGATTTTTTTCCATCTTCCGCCGCTCGAATTCCGCCGGCCCGTAGCGCCCGGCCTCCTGCCGCAGGGCGATCAGGCCCTGCCTGAAGAGCCCGGTCAACTGATCGTGCAGAACACAGACCTGCTGGCACAGATCAAAAAACGGATGCTGCGGCGTGGTGCCGTTTTTCCTGGTGGCCTTTGCCAGACTGCCGGCGGAAAATTTGGCGAAATTCTCGTAAAGCTCGCCGTGGTAAGCAGGCTGCTCCCGGCAGAAGAAGTCCATCTCATCCAGCCAGAGCGGAATTTTATCGGGCCTGTACGAATTGCGGTTCAGCGTACTGCTCCCCTCAAGCAGGCTGCCCACCTCGGCCCGGACCCCCGGCCAGCTCTGGTAAAGCTCTTCAAGGGCCCGGCTGATGTCCTGTTCCGCTTTTTCAACCACCCCGCCCCGGGCGATTCCGTCCAGAACGGAGCGGTCAACCTCAGGCAGCAACAGCAGGCCGGGCCGCAGTTTTTTAAAAAAGAGGAAGAGATTGTCCGGCAGCACCTTTTTCCGGACATACCGGGTAAAGGACGCGGGGAACCTGTCCATCTGCAGCCGCCAGAAATCCGCGGCGATCTCATGAAGAAGATCATCAACATCAGGCACCAGTTCGGTGTCGAACAGCGCCTCGCTTTCCAGGGAGTTCTCCCTGAGCATCCGCTGGCAGAAGGCATGGATGGTGAAAATAGCCGCCTCGTCAAAGTCCTGCAGGGCGCTGAGCAGACGCAATCTGGCCTGGTCATGGTTCCCCACCTTTGCCAGCAGGCTCCGCTGGAAATCATCCTGGCCCTTGCCTGCGACAAAGGCCTGCAGACAGTTGCCCACCATCTGCCGCACCCGCAGCCGCAGATCCTCGGTGGCCGCCTTGGTATAGGTCACCACAAGAATCTGCCGGACAGCCAGTTCCCTTTCCAGCAGCAGACGCACCAAAAGAGCGGAGATGGTATATGTCTTGCCCGTTCCGGCACTGGCCTCAATGAGATGAACGCCGGACAGCGGATAATCGATCAATGCCGGCATGGATTCCTGGGCATTTCCTTCATGAAGTTTACCTGATGATATCGGCTGAAATCTGCCGGATATCTTCATATGTTTTCCATGCCTTGTCCACTCTTTTCATCATTTTTTCACACCATCTTCCTCCTCTCCGGCCCGGCGACAACCCGGTTGGGACGTCCAGTTCTGCGCAGATTCCCGGCACTTTTTTACCGCTTTACCTTCCCAGGCATAAAAATGTATACTGAATCATCACCACAATGTAGCCAAAAGATAAGGGGGAAATATTTTGAACTGGCTGTTCCCTTCCATCGTTGCATCACTATCCGGCACATTGATTTTAGCTGCAACCTATTTTTATCTCTACTCCCTTGACCGGAACCGTTCCTTGGCAATCTGGGGAGCTGGCTGGGGAATTTATACCCTCCGGTTCATCTTCATGCTGCTGTTCATATCCGAGACATTCAGCCCATACCGACCTTTGCTTCTAATCGCCAACCAGCTTGCCGTTTTAGTCAGCGGCATGGTCCTTCTCTGGGGAACATTCAGTTTTTTCAGCAAAAAAATGCCCCGCCTCTGGCTTGCCATTTCCTGTCTGATTGTTCCCTGGATCATCTGGAGTGGTTCAGCCGACCTGCCTTTTCTTTTTCTCAGCCTGCCCACCTACAGTTTCCTCGGCGCCGTCTACCTGTGCACCGGGGTTATTTTTCTGAAAAACCTGAAATCAACCGGCCTGAGCAGAGAGATAACCGGCTGGGCCTTCATAATCTGGGGGATCCATAAGGCCGACTATCCATTTTTGCGGCCGGCCATGTGGTTTGCACCGTGGGGTTATATGATCGGCGCGGTGCTCGAAATCGTTGTTGCCATCGGCATGCTGCTCATCTACTTCCAAACCGCCAGAGAGGCCTTGTCCAAAAGTGAACAGCGCTACGCAAAAGCCATGAAGGCTGCCAATATCGGCAGCTGGGAGCTTGACGTGCAGCATGGCCGGTTCATCTGTTCCGAACAGATGGCACCGCTATTCGGTCTGCCGCAACATCAGCCGGTCAGCACCTTTGCCGCATTTCTTGAGCGCATCCACCCCGATGATCGTAATCTGGTCGACACCGGCTTCAATGGGGCAATCAAAGGTGATAAAGACCTCAACCTGGAGCACAGGATTATCCGGCCGGACGGCTCGGTGCACTGGGTCGAGCAATCAGGAGACGTGCTGCGCGACAGCACCGTCAAGGCCGTCAGCGTCACCGGCATCATGCTGGATATCACGGAACGTAAAATCGCGGAAAATAGAATTCAGAGCTCTGTTGAACAGTTTCAGACCGTTACCGACAGCCTGGATGCCCTTGTCTATGTGGCGGATCTGGACACTTTCGAGCTGCTGTTTCTCAACCAATACGGTCGGGAAATAGTCGGGGATGGCATCGGGGAAAAATGCTGGGAAGCCCTGCAGAAAGGACAGACAGGCCCCTGCCCGTTCTGCACCAACGACAAACTGCTTGCTGAGGACGGCAGGCCTGCGGGCCCCTATGTCTGGGAGTTCCGCAACACGGTCGATCAACAGTGGTATGAATGCCGGGATCAGGCAATCAGATGGCCTGACGGCCGTTTGGTGCGGATGGAAATCGCCACCAACATCACAACGCGGAAAAGACTTGAAGAGGATCTTTTCCAGGCCAGAAAAATGGAGGCCATCGGCACTCTGGCAGGGGGCATTGCTCATGATTTCAATAATATACTTACCGCGATTCTCGGCTATGCCGAACTGGCAAAAACCGATATCACAAACAGGCAGCAAACCCTGGAGGACCTGGACGAAGTGATCATCGGCGCCAATCGCGCCCGCGATCTGATCAAACAGATTCTCACCTTCAGCCGCAAAAGTACGCACCAGCTTGAACCTCTTGCCCTCTACCTGATCATCAAGGAGTCCCTCAAACTGCTGCGGTCATCTTTGCCGAGCAGCGTGGAAATCAGGCACAATATTGATGCAGGCAGCGGCAAAATTCTGGCAGACCCGACCAAAATACAACAGATCTTAGTCAATCTCTGCACCAATGCCTGTCAAGCCATGGAAAATGAACAGGGGGTACTGACCGTCACCCTGCTCCGCAAGCAAATGCAGGCGGACGACGTCGGCCAGGGGATGTCCCCCGGCCCGTATATAGAACTCACGGTAAGCGATACCGGTCATGGCATGGACAAAGAAACGGAAAAACGTATTTTTGAACCGTTCTTCACCACCAAAGGGGTGGGGAAAGGCACCGGCATGGGACTGGCCATGGTCCATGGTATCGTTCAGGATTACCATGGCCTGATCAAGGTTGAGAGTGAAGTCGGCAAGGGGACCACTTTCCGCATCTATTTCCCGGCCATCGCAGAAGACAGGAATGAAGACAGCGACGAGGCACAACGGCAGACGCCGATGAGAGGCGGCAATGAACGGATACTGCTGGTTGACGATGAAAGCGCCATCGTCCGTATGCTGACGGCGACACTTGATAAGCTGGGCTACCGGGTAACGGGTAAAACAAGCAGCCTTGAGGCGCTGGAAGAGTTTCGGGCCGCACCGCAAAGTTTTGATCTCATCATCACGGACCAGACCATGCCCGGTCTGTCAGGCACAGGACTGGCACAGGAAGCGCTGAAAATTCGCCCGGCAATGCCCATCATCCTCTGTACCGGCTTTAACCCGCTGGTTTCTGAAGAGAATATCAAAAAGATGGGCATCAGGGAATTTGTCATGAAACCGCTGGAAAACACAAAAATTGCGCAGCTCATCCGTGATACACTGGACAGTTAATGGACAGTGGCAAATCTGCCCCGGCAGCGACAGGGAAAAAGGATTTTCCCCGGGCCGGAATTGCTGAGGGAGCGTCTTCCCCACCTGCAACAAAGTTACATCCTTTCCCGCATTCAATTAATTTATTTTCATTTCCGGGCTTATGATACCGACCGCTGTCCGGCCAAATAGTCATTAGCGCTTCACCAACACCGCAGCAATGACTGTCTAACCTTCTAAAATTCAACCAAAATAACGGCTCTGTTTTTGCCAGCAACAGAGAGCACCAGATATCCCGCAAATGGCGTGAATTTTGCAATATTTCCCGGCATGACACGGGAATTTCCTTCGTTCAGCCTGTTCAGGGAGGGCAAAACATGAAAAATGACGTCAAGCAGAACCTGCAACACGAGGTGCTCATCAGCTGCCTTGATGTCCTTTGCCGGGCCAATGCAACTGTTTTTGAAAGCGACCCTAAACTGGCCGCGGATATCTCCCAGGCGATCGAGTCCCTGTCAACTGCTCTGCAAAATGATGATCCCCAGGCCAATACCGGGCAGACAAACGCTGTTCACTACCCCGAACCGCCTCTTGAGCCTGCGGATTACTGCAAAAAAGATAAAGCTCCCGATTATTTCCCCGCGGATGATACAATCGTTGATGTGCTCACCAACGAAGTCATCCGTAAACCTTCCAGCAAATATTACAGCAAAGGATAATCTGTCGGCAAGAGACTTTCCCCGGACGCGAAACTCACTCGCTGTTGCTTAACAGAAACATCACAGGAATTGAGAACGTCATGAATGTTGAAAAAAAATATATCGCAGATGTCGACAGACTGATTCCCCGGCCTGATATTGCCATTGATGTTCTCACCCTGGCGCAGGACTCCAATTGTTCCATTGCCGATCTGGCAAAAAAAATCGAGCAGGACCCGAACATGACGGCCAATATGCTGAGAATGGCCAACTCCTCCTATTTTGGTCACATGAAGGAAATCTCTTCGATCAGAGACATCATCGTTCGCTTAGGGCTCGATATGGTGAAAATTCTTGCCATCACCAGCGCCTCGGCCGGCATCCTGACTTCCCCGCAGAAAGCCTACGATCTCGAACCCCGCGCCCTGTGGAACCACTCCCACGCCTGTGCCATTCTGGCGGAAATCATTGCCAGATATGCAAAACTGGAAAATTATTATTGCGTCTACTCTGCGGCGCTGCTCCATGATATCGGCAAGGTGGTGTTGAACAAACCCTTGCTCTCCGCCTGTGCCGCCAGGAAAACGGATAAAAAATTCTCCTCCATCATTGACCTGGAGCAGTTCATGCTGCAGACCGATCATGCCCGGGTCGGCGCGGCGCTGCTGGCGGCATGGGGACTGCCGGACAGCATCACCATTCCCGTCGGCCGCCATCACACCGGCGGAGGCATTAAGCCGAACCGCCTTGATGTCAAGATTGTCTCCCTTGCCAATTTCCTGGTTGAAAGCATCGGCATTCGCTCCCTGATGCCGGACAACTTCCAGTTCGATGTGAATGAATTCCTCCGGGAAAATCAGAACTCGCCGGATGTCTCGAACTTCAGGAGCAACATGGCCAGCATCATGGAAGAATTTTTCAACCGCTTCACCGGCGCCGATCTCATTCTCGCCTGAAATCCACCTTGGGGGAGATCGGAGCCGCGGGCCTCATTTCACCGTAATTTCAACCCGCATGCCCTGCTGACCGCCTGCTTCACCGGCGCCGCCTTTGGGTTCGATGAGAAAAATTCTTTCCGGTTCAACCGGCCCCTTTTCTATGAGTACATCCCTGACCGCGCCGGCCCGCTCCACGGCCAGATTGCGTAAATCATTATCCGTGATGACGAGGTGATCATAGAGGAGCTTTTCCATCTCCTCTGCAGGGATATCCTTCAGCAGCCCGATGAAATTCTTCGGCCGCTCAAAATCCGCCGCCTTATAGGCCTTTTTCAGGTAGTGTTCATATTCATCGGCGGTGACCTCTATGTCATCCACGCCTGAGACCGCCTCCTCTTTTCTGGCCAGATCCTTCATCTTCTGCACCTTGAGCAACCGGTCAAAGCGGATCTGGATCAAAGCTCTGCCGTCATCTGCCGCATTGACCTGGCCGGTGAGTTCCACCTTGACAGCCGGCCGGTCATAAAGAACCTTGGCAAATTTTGTCAGCATCTCCATGTCCTCCGGACCGATTTCGGCCCGGGCCGGGGCAAACTGCACATACTGCTCTTCACCGCCGCCCTCAAAAAGGGCGCCGAGCAGGGAAAAGGGCGCGGTTGCCGCCTTGATGATGAGATTGTAGAGAATTTTAAAAATCACCCCCACCACGCTGAATTCAGGGTCATCAAGCTGGCCGGATACAGGGATATTGAGATCTATTTCACCCCTGCGGTTTTTCAGCAGGGAGATGGCCAGCTGCACCGGCAGGCTGACCGCGGTTTCATTTTTAACAAAATCGCCCAGGGTGACCTGATCGACAAAGGCCCTGTTTTCCGAGGTGAGCTTTCTGCCTTCGATGAGGTAATGCAGCGTCAGATTCAGCTTGCCCTTGGTCAGTGGATAGCCGATATACTTGAGGGTATAAGGGCTCACCGGACTGAGCTCGATATCCGTGAATTCAGCCGTGATATCGGTGTAAAAATCCTGCCTGGGACGGATGGAACCGGTCACCTTCACCGGGGAATGCTGATCCAGTTTTGCCGTGATATTGACCTCGGCCGACACATCCTTGCCGGTGGTAAGACCTTTGATCCGGCCATCTATCTGCTGCAGGGTGGTTTTAAACTGCGGTGAGAGACTGCGGTCGGCGAAATCCACCCGGCAGTTCGCCAGCCGCATCTGGCCGATTGTCACATCGGGCTGGGCCGCGTCCGCGGCCGGAGCTTTCTGCTGCTCTTCCTGACCGGCTTGCTTGCGGACGATGGTGCTCAGGTTCAGCGCCCCTTCAGGATTCACCCGTACAAAGGCGGACAAACCGTCAAAGAAAATTTCCTCGGCCACAACGCGCATGGGGTTGGTCTGCACATGCAGTTTTTTCACCTGGACATCATTCCAGGCCAGCAGCTTCTCCGCCTGCTTGGCATCAAGGCAGGCAAACCTGCGGCTGCGCACCTCACCCTGAAAGGTAACGGCAACATCTCCGCCTTCCGGCCGGTCAAGGGCCATCTTGCCCTTTACCGCGCCCTGTCCGTCGGCCATGATGATATTGAGCTGCTGCTCCACATAGGGCTGCACGGACTTGAGTGGCAGATCGGCCAGATCAACATCAAGCCGCAGGGCCAGGGGAGAAAGGCCCGCCTGGCCCTTCACCTTTACCTTGCCGGTCTTATTGAGCAGCAGATCAAGATCAACAGTGCATTCCTCCCTTGGCCGGGTCGTCACATTCCCGGCAGCCAGATGCAGCTTGGTCATGGTCAGCACCACCGGCTCCTCGGGCACCTGATCGGTGAAGGCCACCTCGTATTCGGCAAAATCCACCGCCTTGACCACCACCTGCCAGGCAGACTGCTTTGCCGCCTCATCCTCTTTTTTCCCCTCGGCTTTTGCTTCCGTACCCGCAGGGGCGGCGACAAGAAAATCCTGCAGGTTGATCGTGCCGTCCTTGCGCCGGGTAAGGGGGATAACCGCTCCCTTGCTCGTGCATCTGCCGACCAGCACCGTCTTGTCCTTGACATTGACCTCAGCCTCGCTGACGGAAAAGTCCGGGACCACAACCCTGTTTGCCCCGTCCGGTGCGCTCATGCTCAAACCGCCGAGTTCAACCCCCAGGACGGAAATAAGCAAGGTACCATCAGCGGCGGCAAAATCGATATGGGTGGCAACCTTCACCTTTTCCGCCGCCAGTTGCGCCCGCAGGGCATGCTCATAATAGGGACGGTACTTGCCGAGCTGCACATTTTCCAAACCCACATCAGCCGCCACCTGCAGGGGATCAAGGGAGAAGGTGCCGGCCACGCTGACATTCTCACCGCTTTCACTGGTGAGGACCAGATTGTATCCGGCCGACTTGTCCGGTAAGGTGCTGAAGTCTTTCACCTGGAGATTGACCGGCTGCAGGGTGGTCTGCAGAGGACCCGCCACCGTCTGGTCGGTAAAATGAATGGTGGCCCCTTCCACCGCCGCCTCCGCCACCTCAAGCAGCAGGGCGCCGGGCGCTGAGGCGGCCTTGTTTTCGCTCTCCTCGCCCGCTGGCGGGACGTCGACAAGTTTGGCAAGGTTGACCTGCCCGTCTTGTTCCCTCTGCACGAAAAGCTCGGGTTCTTTCCAGGTAAGTTTGGCCAGATGAAACTCTTTGCGCAGGATATGGGCCCGGGCAATTTGCACGGTCAATTCGGGGAAGGAAAGCAGGGGCTGCTCCTGCCGGTCAACCACCCGTACCTCACGCAAGCCCGCCTTGCCCTGGAAATTGATCGCCGGATTGCCGTCCGCATGCTGCATGAAGGACAAGGAGAGATCCAGATCAAGCCGGCCGTTTTTGATGATGAAGTTGAGATTTTCAGGCAGATAGGCCAGATAGGCGGTGAGATCGATATCGGCAAAGTTGACGTTGATCTCTGATTGCCGCGTCATGTGAAAAGGCTTGCTTTCGCCGAGCATGCTGATGGGGGTGCCGTTAATCGCCGCCCCAAAGGCGGGTTTGGTGAAAATTTCCACCTGATAGGGAAGATTAGAGAGAAAGGGCAGGGCGATATGCAGGTCGGAGATCTGATGTTTGACATCCTTCACCTGGTCCTCAAAGTCAATTTTACCGCCGCTCAGATCAATATTGTTGATGGAAAAAAGCAGCGGCGCCGGCTTTTCTTCTTCCTCTTTCTCCTCTTTCTCCGCCCCGCCATTACCGGCGGCAAGATCCGAAAAATTAAATTTCTGGTCCTTATTGAATATGATCCTGCCATAGGGATTGACCAGGGAAAAGGATTTGAAAACAATAGCGCGCTTGAACAGCGATACGGCCTGCAGATTCACCTGCAGACTGGCAAAGGAGACAAAGGGTTCGCTGCCGTCCGGTTCCTGGATGTTAAAGCCGTTCACCGCCGCCTGCAGGGTGTAGGGATTGATTTTCACCTCCTGCACCGTGGTCTGCCGGTGCAGCGCCTGACTCAGCTTTTTCTCGAGCTGGCTGCGGACAATGGCCGGCAGAATCCAGAAGCCGAAAATGGTGTAAAAAAGCAGACAGCAGCCCGCTATGATACTCCAGCGCTGTAAACGGGACAAACTTTTCCATCTTTGCATCGGTTTCAGTTCAGCCATCGCCATCCTCCTCTATATTTGCCAGCACAGGAGAAAAAATCCTCATCGCCATATCGGTAAACCTATGGTCCAGCGGTTCGGAACCATCCTGGTAACGGAATCGGAGATACGGGTCGTCACCCTCGCCCGGGCCGCCGTATCCGCCCTGCCAGGCGGCATTGGCCTCTTTTATCGCCCTGTCCGTTTTCCCCTGGCAGGCGTACAGGGCATATTGACAGGACGTTTCAATAAAAAACGGCAGCGGTGCCTGCAGCCCCTGCCGAAAAAGGGCAAAAAGCTGCTCCAGCAGTGCCCGGCCATCCTGCACCGGCCGGAAGACAATGGTCCTGTCCCTGGCCACCACCACGGTCCGCAGGGGCATATCCTGCGGCATGGCATGCTGGATAAGATGACTGAGCCAGGCCCGCAGCAGGTCCCTGCCCTTCAACCTGGCGGGACGGGCATGGAGCAGCCCCCGCTCCGTCATGCCGTCAAGCCGGCCGCAGAGCAGAAAATCCCCTATCTGAATCCGGAAAAGAGGCGGCTCAACCGGTGGGGCAAGATGCGCCGCCAGCAGGCCATGAAATTGCCTCACCTCATCCTGCAGTTCGCGCACGGCGATTTCCCCAACCTTGCCATGGGGAAGCAGGCCCCTGGCCTTCCACAACCCTGCCTGACTCTCAGTATTATTCTTTTGCACGAGAAGATCAAGCAGTTCCGTTTCAAACTGGTAGCGGGCAAGCCCCTCCAGGGAAAAAGGCTCATTATCATCAATGATCTCATCCGGCGCCGACAGTTCAATGCCGAGCGTGGCGCGGCAGAAAAACCGCACCGGATGAACAAAAAAATCGAGCAGGTCTTTCAGTTCAATTTCCCGGGCCAGGTTATCCGGGGCCGGCAACGGAAGCCCGAGCCAGAATCCGGCCCCGGCATCGTCGCCTGCGGCAAGACGCAGGGCGGCATGAAAGTTTTCCGGGGAATAACTGAAAAGACGGCTGCCCGGCTGGAAATAGGCGGGATGAAAGGGCTGCAACCGATGCCGGATGACCGGGCCGGCTGCGGCGGCCCGGTCATCCCCGGGCGGGCAGACGGCAGCCACGTAGTCGACCAGCTCACTGACCAGGACCGAGGGCGGCAGGGTGGCGTCGTCCCGCACCGACTGCCCCACGTAACTGATATACAGCTGGCTGCGGGCGGAAAGGATGGCCTCGAGGAAGAGATAACGGTCATCATGGCGCGGAATACGGTCACCCCGTCTGGGAGAGCGGCTCATCAGGTCGAAACTCAGGGTGAAATGGGGACGGGGAAAGTCCCCGTCATTCATGCCGAGCAGGCAGACGATTTTAAAAGGAATGGCCCGCATGGGCAGCAGGGAACAGAAGGTGACACCGCCGCTTAAAAATCCGTGGACGGATTTTTCCACCCGCAACTGTTGATGCAGCCAGCTGCGCACCACCTTGAGGTCAAGCTCCTCGCCAAAACCCGTTTCCTCCTGCGTCTCCCCCATGTTGTGCAACGCCGTTCGCAGGCCCAGCATGTCACCTTCCTGCTCGCTGTCCACCGCAAAGCAGGCGGCAACCAGCTCCTGCAGCATCCTGCCCCACTCCCCCAGCTGCCGCTTACCGGCCAACCGGGACAGCCGGATAAAAAGCGCCTCAACCGCGTCAAGCAGGCGGCCGAGCAGATCGGCATCACCGCCCTCCATGGGCCCAAAGGGAAGAATGCCTGCATACAGCTCGTTGCCACCCGTCATGGCATAACCGAGCAGCAGCCGGTCAAGCCCTGCCCGCCAGGTATTTTCGTCATAAGCCGGCAGACCGAGCGCCTCCCTGTGGCTGCCATCCCGTCCCCAGCGAATGGCAACCTCGTCCACCCACCCCCTGATACGCTCACCGTCCTCCTCACTCAAGCCAAACCGCCGGCGGACCAGGGGGTTGTCCAGCAGATTGACGATGTCCCGGGCCGCATAACGGCCTCCTGCCAGGTCAAGCAGGGCAAAGAAGGCGTCCAGCAGCACACTGTCGGCCCCGGCGCTCTTGTCAGCCAGGGCAAAGGGGATGAAATGGGGATGATCCCGGTCAAGGCCGAAAACCGCCTGCACCAGGGGACTGTACGTCTCGATGTCCGGGGCCATGACAATGATGTCCGCGGCACTGAGAGAGGGATCCTCATCAAACAGGGCCAGCAGATGGTCCTGCAGCACCTCCACCTCGCGCATCGGGCTGTGACAGGATTGGATGACCACGGAGCGGTCCGCCTCGCCGTATCCGGAACAGGTCAGCTCCAGGATATCCCGCTGGATGGAGGCAAGCAGGCTGGCGTCCGCCGGCTGCGCAAACAGATCCTCTTCCCGGCAGTCCCGCTCCTGCAGCAGCACCAGGAAATCCCGGGCAAGATGGCCCATGGAGGCAAGCAGGGCATTGCCGGACTCGAGATAAAGCGCATCAGCCCCTTTCCCTTCCCGCAACTGGCGGCGGGAGATATCTCTCTCCGGCACAATGTCCCCCCACCAGTGCCGGCAGGGATTCATGAAAAAGAGGTTGACCTCTGTGTGGCCGGACAGGGCGTCAAAAACCGCGAGATGAAAAGGCGGCAGGCTGGAAATCCCGAACAGGGTGATCCGTCTGGGCAGATCAGCAGGGGGGCCTTGCCGCATCGCCTGAAGAAAGAGCTCAAGCAATGCCGCCCGGTGCTGCCGCCCGTGGCGGGCGGTGAACCTTTGCCACAGCAGGGCCTGCCAGCCGCCTTCTTCACTGCCGCCTTCCCAGGCGGCAATCAGGTCAGGACGAAAGATGATGTATTGATCAAAAAGGTCGGCCAGCTGACCGGCCAGCTGAAATCGTTTCAGAGGGTCGGCAAGATAGGCGGCAAGATGGCGGAAAAGCGGTTCCTCTTTGAGTTCCGCCAGCAGTTCCATGAGCTGCCAGCCGGCCCGCTGCCGATCGTATGCGGGCTGTTCACCCTCCGGCAGCACCCGGCGGAAGATGTCCGCCACCAAGGTATTCGGAAAGGGGAAATGGCAGTTGGCCCACACGGAGAGCTGCCTGGCCAGTTCCATGGTGAGCCAGACGGCCATGCCGCGGCTCTGCACCACGATAATCTCGGCCGCAAGGGGCGGCAGCGGGTCCTGCCTGAAGAGTTCGCCGCACTGCCGGGCGAGGATCTCCAGGCGGTTGCTGGTGTAAAGATGAATGGCCATACGCTATTTTTACTCCAAGTCCCCGAAGGCGCAAGAAAAACCTTTGCTTCTTTGCCCGCTTCCGTTTATTTTCTGGAAAATATCGGCAAGGACTTTTGACGATTGCATCAATCAAAGCTAAATTCCGGGCAATGACCATGCGAACCTGTGTGACACCTCAAGGCGACTTTCTCTACTGCATCCATGCACCTGATTACTCGGTGAAAAACCTCCGTGAAAATGACCTGATCGAAAGCCTCGGCACCTGTGACGGCAAGGACTATCTCAACAGCCGGAATTTCCCGCCTGCCGACGTCACGGTGAAAAAAGCCGACCGGGTCTATGAGATCCCCCATGTCTTTCCCTTCAAGGGCACAACCTTTATCAACTCCCCCTGGGCGGACACCACGGCCAGGGACCCGCTGCGCATCGGCCTGCCGGCCCCTCCCCGGACATCATTTTCACAAAACGTCAGCGCCTGGCTCGCCGGCAAGGAAAACAGCAGCATGGACGGCCTCTTCAACTGCCTGCCGGAACCCGTCCTCCTGGCCCTGGCCACCACCTCCACCGACCCGGATGATCTGGTCCGGCTGGCGCAAATGAGCTGTGAGTTTATTGCTGATGCAAACGGCGCCCCGTCCGGTCTGGTCTACAGCCGGGACCCCCAGGGCAGAACAAGGGCCGGAATAAAAAACCATCCCCTGTTTGAGGCAGTGGCGAACAATCCTTATCTGCCGGACCCTTACAAACAGGTCATGGTCCTGCGGCCCGGCGCCCAGGGCGGCAGTGAAATCGTCGGCGAATGGAACGATGCGGACCACCACGTCTTTGAATACCTGCGCCGCAACTCCTACATCCCCTGGGGGCACTATGCCGCCAACATGGCCAATGACGCCGTGCGTTATGATATAGCCAGACTGTCCCCGGCCGACATGACCGGCCTGCGCCATCTCTACTACCAGCGCACCTATGTGCGGCTGGCGGCTGAACTCGGCATTGAGGCGGGAAGCGGCGGCAAGAGTCTGTCCGCTGGTGAACTTGAATCACTGCGCCGGGAGATCCGCCGCTGTCTCGACCAGTCGGAGCAGCCCCCTTTTTTTGACTGCACCCTGTGGGGTTGGAACTACGGCTTTGACTTTGCCCCCAGCCATTACCGGCTCAACGCCTCCCACCAGCAGATCCACCAGCAGTTCGCCCTGCTTCCCTCGGCTGTTGCGGCCAGGCAGGCAGGCAGCAGGACGGACGGCTTTCTCGCCTCATACGGCTGCGGCGATCTGGTGGCCGGCTCCGTCCGCGCTTACGCGGAAAAACATGACCGCTCCCTTTTTGCCGACCTCATCACCTGCATCCGCAACAACCGGCGCATGGATGGAACAAAAGGGGAGGAATCGCTTGTGGTCTTTGAGGATGATCAGGTGATGCTCTTTGTCCCCAAGGCCCAGACCTCCCAGTGGGAACTGCAGCTCATGGCCCACAGGCCGGTGGGCAATATCCTGGAGGCGGACGAGGCCATGCGCCGCTCCCTGGACATGGCACTGCATACGGCCATGCAGGTGCTGGGCAATCTTGGCATGCGCATGGCCAATATCATCGAGTATGCCAAACGCTTCACCGACAAATCCGACCAGCGGCTCCTCTACAGCATCCTGCCGAAGCTGCCCGAATCTCCCGGCGCCTTCAGCGAACTCCAGCTGCGCTGGATCATGGGCCACTATCCGGAAGATTTCGCCATTGCCTGCCGCAACAAACTGCCCTGATAATATCCCCTCACCTGTTGCGGATGCGGAATAAAACACCTTCCCGTCAATTCATAATTGACAAATTGTCGCACCTATCCGATAATTCCTCCTGATAAACAATACATGCGTAACTGCCTCTTCATGCTGCAGTAAAGAATAATTGCGCTCCATTTTCACAGGATTTCACCATAAGGATCTCACATGAATATCAGAACCAAGATCACCGCCCCCACTGTCTTCTTTTTTATCCTTTTCGGTGTTATCGGGGCACTTCTTGTGAGCAGGCTCATCACCTCCACTGTCCGGGAACAGGTACAGCACGCCCAGGATGCCATGTTCCAATCCCTGAAAATTTCCTCGGAGGAAAAGATCAGGGAACTGAACAACACCATCGACCGCATCGCCAACAAGGCATTGAACGAGGCAGCCCTCTTTTCCGGCAGTCCCGAAGTCATCTCCGCCTACCAGGTCGCTCTCTCCGGCAACATCGACAACGAGGATGATCCCCAGGCCCAGCAGGCCCGTGAACAGCTGCGCGCCTACTTTCAACCGATCATTGCCGATTACACGGAACACACCGGCGCCAAGGCACTCAAAATTCACTTTCACCTGCCCAACGGCCGCAGCCTTGTCCGTCTCTGGCGGGAGGGGTGGCAGGCGGTGCGGGACGGCGAGGAAGTCGACGTCTCGGACGATATCTCCTCTTTCCGGAAATCGGTCATGGTGGTGAACGGGGAAAGCCGGAAGGCCTTGACCGGCATTGAGATCGTACCCAGCGGTTTTGCCATTTTCGGCATTGCCCCGATCAACGACCAAGAGGGCAAACATCTCGGCTCCAACGAAGTGATTTTCAACGTGGACAACCTGATGCAGGTCAGCAAGACAAGCAAGCTGGTTGACTACGCCATCTATCTTGATTACGACCAGCTGTCGGTGGCAACCATGATGGACGATGAAAGCAGGTATCCGGTTATTGACGATCAGTTTGTCCTGGACGCGGGCACCAACCCGGAACTCACAACCCCGCTGATCAGCAGCGCCTTTCTTGTCAAAGGTCATGAAAGGCCGTTTTCCGAGCAGGCAGGCAACTATTATCTGACCGGCTTTCCCGTAAAGAATTTTACCGGCAAAACCGTGGGCGTCATGGTCATCATCAACGACATCACCGAGCAGCTTACCACCATCGCCGACATCAAGGAGGAAGGGGACAAGGCCCTCAGCGCCCTGCGGCGCAACATCGCCATCGGTTTGCTTGTCGCCTCTGTTTTTTTTGTCGGCGGACTGATCTTTTTTATCACCGTAGTGATCAACCGGCCGCTGAACGCCTCCGTGGAATTCTGTAAAAAACTGGGCAAAGGGGACCTTGCCGCCGATCTGCATATGGGCAAGGCCCAGAACTGCTCGGAATTAAAAAAATGCAACAGACCAGAATGCCCGAGCTTCGGCAAGGAGGCCTACTGCTGGACCGAATCCGGCTCCTTTGCTGCGGTGGCCCATTGCCCGCATGCCGCGGCAGGCGGTGACTGCAAGGAATGCGCGGTCTACAAGCAGGGCATCGGTGATGAACTGACCATCATGGCCTCGGCCTTGAACGCCTTGAAAGACGAGCTGCTGATCCGCACCGCCGTGATCGAAAAAATCGGCAACGGCGATCTGACCCAGGAGGTAACGATTACTTCCGAGATGGATACCTTCGGCAAATCGATCAATAAGATGATCAGCAATCTCAATATGCTGGTCAGAAATATTCTCGACAACTCCCTGCAGCTCTCCAGCTCAGCCAAGGATCTGTCCGAGGTATCAACCCGGCTCTCCACCAGTTCCGAAGAGATTTCCTCGCAATCGGCCAATATAGCCGGGGCCACCGAAGAGATCAGCGTCAATACCGGCAGTGTCGCTGACACGGTAAGACAGATCTCCCAGTCCATGCAGAGTGCCGCCGGGGCCACCGAAGAGATGAGCGCCAGCATCGCCGAGATCGGCAGCAATGCCGAAGAGGGCACCCGGATCACCAGGACGGCCCTGGACAAGGCCGGCTCCGCGACCCAGGCCATCAACGAGCTGCAGCAGGCAGCCGATGAAATCAACGAGGTCACCCGGGTGATCGGCGACATCTCCGAGCAGACCAAGCTGCTGGCCCTGAATGCCACCATTGAAGCAGCCCGGGCCGGCGAGGCAGGCAAGGGGTTTGCCGTGGTGGCCGGCGAGGTCAAGGAGCTGGCCCGCCAGACCTCCGAGGCCACCGGCAATATCGCCACCCGCATCAACGAGGTACAGGCCAGCACCCGGCAGGCGGTGACCATTATCAACGAGGTAACAAAAATCGTCAGCCAGGTGAACGATTCATCCGCCCTGATCACCAATGCCGTAGGCGAACAGGTTGCCGTGGCCCAGGATATCGCCGCCGCCGTGTCACAGGCCAATGACGGCACCAACACCATCAGCACCGCCATTGCAGAGCTGAGCAGCGGCACCAGCGAGGTCTCCGCCAATATCCAGGCGGTGAACCAGCGGACCACCGATAACGCCGAGGGCATCAACTCCGTCAGCCGGGCGGCGGTCCGCCTGGCTGAACTGGCCAAAGAACTGGAAAACATGATGCACCGCTTCCAGATCAAGGATTAGAGACGGCGCAGAATCATTTGCCATGTTTAGGACATTATGAACAGGGGTGTACAGCATGATCTGTACAACCCTGTTCTTCTTTCTCTTCTCTCACCGCAGTGTGTCACAGGTTGTGTTTTCTGCCAAAAAAGGGTACTGATTTTTCAGCCAATCGGGTGTATAGTAGCACCTTTGATTTAAGACCACCGATTGCCAACGCTGAACCCTAAACGGATAGCCATACCCAATGAACAAACCGGAAAAACCAGGATATCACGGAGAATGGGGCGGGGCCTTCATTCCCGAAGTGCTGTACCAGACCTTCTGCGAACTCAATGACGCCTTTAAAAAGGCCAAGGCCGACCCGGCCTTCTGGCAGGAATACGTCAGCCTGATGGGCACCTACTCCTGCCGTCCCACCCCGTTGACCCATGCGGAGAATCTTTCCCGGCATTTCGGCGGGGCGCAGATCTTCATCAAACGGGAAGACCTCAACCACACCGGCGCCCACAAGGCCAACAATGTCATGGGCCAGGGCCTGCTGGTGAAAAGGATGGGCAAAAAGCGGGTCATCGCCGAGACCGGCGCCGGCCAGCACGGGGTGGCCACTGCCACCATGGCGGCCAAATTCGGCTTTGCCTGCACCATCTACATGGGTGAAGAGGATGTGCAGCGCCAGCGGCCCAATGTCTTCTGGATGGAAAAGCTCGGCGCCACGGTGGTGCCGGTAACCTCGGGCTCCAAGACCTTGAAGGACGCCATCAACGAGGCCTTCCGCGACTGGGTGACCCGCATGGATGATACCCACTACGTCATGGGCACCGTGTGCGGTCCCCATCCCTTCCCGGAAATGGTGGCCTGGTTCCAGTCCATCATCGGCCGGGAGGCGTGCGGCCAGATCAAGCAGCAGTTCGGCAAACAGCCAAGCCGCGTCTACGCCTGCGTCGGCGGCGGCTCCAATGCCATGGGCATTTTTCAGGGATTTCTCGACAACCCGGCGGTTGAACTGGTGGGGGTGGAGGCAGGCGGCAAGGGCCTTGACAGCGGCCAGCACGCCTCGCGCCTGGCTGCCAAGGATGGTTCCCCCGGGGTGGCCCAGGGCTACAAGACCATGTTTCTGCAGAACAGCGACGGCCAGATGATGGATACCCACTCGGTGGCGGCCGGCCTCGACTACGTCGGCGTCTCCCCCATTCTCACCGATCTCTGGCAGCAGAAGCGGGTGCGCTTTACCGCGGCAACAGACGCGGAGGTCATGGCCGCCCTTGATCTCACCATGAAAAAGGAGGGGATCATCCCGGCCCTGGAATCGGCCCACGCCTTTGTGCAGGCCTTCAAGGAGGCAGGCGACATGAGCCCGGACGAGGCCATTATCATCAACATGTCCGGCCGGGGCGACAAGGATATCTTCACCATCGCCCATGCCTTTGACGATCCATCCTGGAAAGAATTTATCAAAAAGAAAGGAATTGAATATGGAGCTTAGCAGTCAGATCAAAACAGCGCTGGCTGATCCGGACAAGAAAATCCTGCTCATGACACACATCGTGCTGGGTTACCCTTCCCTGGAAACCAATCGCCTGGTCATCGAGCAGATGGTGGCAAACGGCGTGGATCTCATCGAGATGCAGATCCCCTTTTCCGAGCCCATGGCCGACGGTCCGGTGATTGTCAAGGCCAACCAGGAGGCGATCGAGCACGGCATCACCGTGCGCCGCTGTCTTGATTTTGCAAAAGAGATGACCAGGGCCCATGCCATCCCCTTCCTCTTCATGACCTACTACAACATCCTTTTCAAATTCGGGGTGGAGGAGTTTTTCCGGGAGGCAAAGGAGATGGGCATCACCGGCTTTATCATTCCGGACCTGCCGCCGGAGGAGGGTGAGGAGTTTTTTGCCTTGAGCCGCAAATATGATGTTGCCCCGGTCCTGATCTTTGCCCCGACCTCAACCCCTGCGCGAATGCGGGAACTGTCCCGCTTCAGCCGGGGCTTTATCTACTGCGCGGCCCGCAAGGGCGTGACCGGCAAACAGACGGACTTTGACGAGAGCTTTAACGCCTACCTGCGCACCTGCCGGGCCAATACCGATCTGCCGCTGGCGGTGGGTTTCGGCATCAGCCGCAAGGAGGATGTGGACTATCTCACCGGCAAGGCCGACATTGCCGTCATCGGCACCAGGACCATCAACCTCGTGGAAGAACAGGGCGCGAGCGCGGTCGGTCCCTTTATCGCCGGTCTGCGATGATGCAGGGGGGCGGTTCGCGAACCGCCCCCGCAGTCGCCGTTACAGGTCAATAACCCCGACCGATTCGCCGGTCTTGAGCTGCGGGTCCGGAAAATCCTCGACCCTGGTCAGGGGGGCGATGATGCAGTTACGGCCGATGACCGCATTGGCCGGCACCTCAGCCCCTTTGCCCACCAGGGTGATGCCCGTATAGAGATGCTTGGGAAAATCCTTGTTCGGCGTCGTCTTGTCCTCGCCGTGGCCGATAATGGCGCCAACTCCCACCCGCACCCCCTTGTCCAGGATGGCCAGATCAAGCACCGCCCCCTTGTCGACCAGACAGTCATGAAACAGGATTGAATCGCAAACCCTGGCCCCGGCCCCCACCCGCACCCCGGGGCTGAGCACGGAATTAATCACCTCGCCCTCGATAACGCAGCCGGCCGCAATCATGGAATTCTTCACCTTGGAGCCGGCGGCAAAACGGGCAGGCGGCCTGTCGGCGATGTCCGCCACCCCGGCCTCGACATTGGGCCGGATGCCCCAATCCTCCGGGGCAATGCCGGAATCCTCGCGGATGATGTCCATATTCGACTCCCAGTAGGCCTGCACGGTGCCCACGTCACGCCAGTAACCGTGGAAAGGATAGGCAAAGACATTGTCCTGCTCAATGGCCCTGGGGATGAGATGCATGCCGAAATCAATCTCCTCGCGGTTTTCCGTCAGCATGTGCAGCAGATATTCGGTATCAAAGACATAAATGCCCATGGAGGCGAGGTTGGTACGCGGCACCTTGGGCTTTTCCTCCCATTCGACAATGCGGCCCTCATCGTTGGTGATACCTGCGCCGAACTGATGGATCTCGCTTTCCGGCACCACCATCATGCCGATGGTGACATCCGCCAGCTTGCGGCGATGGAAGCTGATCATGTCATCAAAGTCCATGCGATAGATATGATCGCCTGACAACAGCAGAATCTCTTTGGAAGGATGGGCCTTGATGAAATCGATGTTCTGCCGCACCGCATCCGCCGTGCCCTTATACCAGTCTGAGTCCTTTGCCCCGGTACGGGGCGGCAGGATCTTCACTCCCCTGCTGCGCCCGGTGAAATCCCAGGCCTCGCCGGTGCCGATATGCTTCATCAGCGACAGGGGCTTGTACTGGGTCAGCACGCCGACCTGGGTAAAACCGGAATTCATCACATTGCTGAGGCTGAAGTCGATGATGCGGTAAATGCCGCCAAAGGGCACGGCCGGTTTCGCCCTGGTCTGTACGAGATTATTCAAACGGCTGCCCACGCCTCCGGCCAGAATCAGGACAAGGGTGTTTTCCTTTCTCATCGCACAATCTCCCCGGCTTTGATTTCTCGTAACAGCTTGTCAGCACTCAAGGAGGGATAAATGGTGCAGTCGGAGCCAATCACCGTCTTATCCGGGATGAAATTGTTCCAGCCGAGCACGGTAACCTCCTTATTCCCGGCAGGCCCGAGTGCCCCGATGCGGACCTCGTTGCCGATGGTCACATTAACGTCGCTGATCACCTTTTCAAGTCTTGCGTCGCGCCCCACCACGTTGTCAAAAAAGAGCACCGAATCCCTGACCACGGCACCTTTTTTTACATGCGCCCCGGGGAAAAGGATGGAGCGTTCAACCGTGCCCTCCACGATGCAGCCGTTGTAAACCAGACTGTCCTGAATGACCGCATCACTGCCCACCTTCAGCGGCTGGCAGTCGCGGATGCCCCGGTGGTCGAGATTGGTGCGCAATCCCCACTTTTCCATGTCTATCTTCGGTGACGGACCCAACAGGTCCATATTGGTCTGCCAGTACTCCTCAATGGTGCGGGAATACCCCCAGTAGCCCTTGAACTTGAAACCGTACACCTTACGCTGCTCATACATCATGCGCGGGATGATGTTGCGGCCGAATTCAAAGGATTCATCCTCGCGGGCATTGATTGTCAGCACCTCAAGCAGCACCTTGGGCTTGAAGCAGAAGACCGTCAGCGATGCCCAGTTGAATTTCGGCCGGTCGGGTTTTTCCTTATACTGCAGCACCCGGCCGCCCAGTTCACCGTCCTCGTTATCGATATCCGCCAGCCCGAAACGGTGGGCTTTCTCCATGGGCACCTGCAGGCAGGCGATGGTCAGATCAGCATCCTTCTGCCGGTGGTAGTCGATCACCTCCTGGTAATCCATGTGATAGACATGGTCACCGGACAGGATCAGCACCTCCTGGGGATCATGATACTGGATGAAATCCATGTTCTGAAAAACGGCATCCGCCGATCCTTTGTACCAGGAGGTATTGCCGTAGCCGGTGGAAGGAGGCAGGATGGAGACGCCCCGATATTTACCGATCATATCCCATGCCGCCCCGATACCGATGTGGTTGATCAGGGAGTAACTGCGGTACTGGCTGAGAATGGCAACCCGCTCAAGCCCCGCCTGCATGAGGTTGCTTAAGGAAAAATCAATGATCCGGGCAAATCCGCCGAAAGGCACGGCTGATTTGGGCCGGTAACAGGTCAGGACATTGAGTTCATCAACCCTTCCCCCTGCAAGGATCATCGCCAGAGTTTTTGGTTTGCATTTCATGGGATTGTCTCGTTAGTCTGATTGGTCTTGTTAGTCTCACTGGTCTGGCTGGTCTGACTGGTCTGACTGGTCTCACTGGTCTGACTGGTCTGACTGGTCCGACTGGTCTGACTGGTCTCACTGGTCCGACTGGTCTGACTGGTCTCACTGGTCTGACTGGTCTGACCGGTTTCACCAGCCTGATTACTCAGGACTTGGTGAAAACTACCCGGCCAGCTCGACTAATAAGACCAGTGAGACCGGCGAGACCAGACTATAAATGCCTGCTTGTCAGCCTTTTCAATGTTTTAGTGTTAAAATCCTGGTCAGCTTTGGCAAGATTCTTCAGGGGCACCTCGGCCCGGGCTGATTCCCGGTGGCCGCCGGCCGAACCGATCTGACCAAAGGTCTTGCCGGCAAGAATACCGGCATTTTTCTTGTAGCCGTCACAGCGGAAGATGACCACCAGTTTTTCCCCGTGGATACCGGAGACAAAAACCCAGGAAACCTCATGCACCCGTTTGAAGAAATCGGCAATAATCACCAGCACATCGGGCGTGCGCACCCTGCCCACATGGGCATACAGACGATGCTTGGTGATTTTCATCTCGGCAAAAGCGGTTTTAAAATAGTTCAGCTCAGACTTGCGCAGCTCGCTGAGTTCAATTTTCCGCACCAGGTTCTGGTTGGCGATGTTAAAGAGATAGCGGAAGGAAATGGCATCGGCAAGCTGGGCTTTTTTCTCAAAATTCTGGGTATCAACCTTGATGGCATAAAAAAGCGCGGTGGCCAGGGCCACGGAAGGCTTCATCGCCGCGGCCCGCATGTATTCCACCATCATGGAAGCTGTCGCCCCATATTCGGGACGGATATCGACATAATCGGCCTGCCATCCCTGGGTGACGGGATGGTGATCAATCACCGCGCTGTATTTGATTTCTTCAAAGCCTGGATTGTGGCAGGGCTGGGAATCGACAATGATGTATTTGCTATACTTGTCGGACTTGAGGGCTTTCATCCGGTCGGCTGGGATCTTCAGCAGCTCCAGCATGGTGAGATTGGCAAGTCTTCTGATCTCATTGAGATAGCCGATGGTGACGTTTTTCACCCGGTAACGAAGAAGCCGCTTGACAGCCAGAGCGCTTGCCAGGGAATCAGGATCAGCGCTGATGGCAACCAGCACCTCATCGTCTTTATCAAATATATTCCAGAACTCCTGTAATCTTTCTTTTGCCGTCTTCTTGGGCAGACTGTTACGCTTTCTTCTTGGCGCAGCAACCGAAGGCTTTTCACTCTTCAATATTTTCACCGTACGGGATTCGCCCGTCATGCTTACTCGAATTCCAACCGCAAATGTTCTTTGTACCATATCACCTTTGCTGGTTGCAAGCAGTTCCGCCGATAATATCCCTATAAAAAACGGCGGTTAACGGTGTTTCTGCCTATTTTCCGGCAGACAAAAGCGACGGCAGGGTTTGCACTTTTTTTGTCAATCCAGAATTTTAGCCGGCCCGGTCTTCAGGCAGGACGGCCTGAAAATATTGCCAAATCCGCGGGAGCAGGAATTCATCAATCCCGTTCACCACAGTCAATCTCTATCTCATCATCTTCCGTCACAGTTCCTCCCTGCAGGATTTCAATAAAAATACCTTCCCGGGGCATGATGCAATCACCCACCGTATGAAAAATCTGACAATGGGCATGACATTTTTTGCCGATCTGGGTGACCCGCCCGATTACGGAATTGCCCAGTCTCATCAGGGAGCCCACCGGCAGTTTAACCAGGTTTATGCCCTCGGTGACGATATTTTCCCCGAAATCACCATAGTTGACCTTGGCCCCTTTGGCCAGCATGGTTTCATGGGACTCCTTGGCCAGCAGACTTACCTGGCGATGCCATTTGCCGGCGTGGGCGTCACCCTCTATGCCGAAACCGGCGACCAGGGTGATTTGCCCCACCGGCCTTTTTGCCGTCCCTTTGGCGGGACTGGTGCAGACATTAACAACTCTGCCGTTTTTTTCACGAATTTCGCTTGCCGTCATAATTTCCTCTTCTTCTTAGATGGCGTAAATGCGCAGGAGAAAACCCGAACACAAAGCAATAATACCACAATGTGTTATGGTTCAGCCAGCGTTTTTGCCGTCAAACGGCTTAGAACGTTAATCATATCAACCAGGCAGGAGCTCGGCTTTTCCAGGCCAGGTGGCACATCGATAAAGCGCATGGCCGCAACCAAGCCCTGAGGCGGCTTATTCATGCGGAGATTTTTTTATGCGTTCTTCCTGACAACACCGTTGATACTGACGATCTTGATACTTACATTGCTCGACAAATTCGGCCAAACAAAGGGAACACCATCAACAGGATGAAATCAGACAGAAAAAATATGGCGGAGAACAGCTGAACAGATCAGGTCACCGCATGGCATCGCTCAAGGGCCTTGACATGACTGCGACTGCACTCCCCATGGAGGAGACAATGAATCACGCATACGTTCACGGATACGACCCAAGAGAAAACATCCGCTTGCAGGACCAGGCCTCCACCCTGGTGGAGTTATTGCACGCGGACACCTTTTATCCGGCCGGGTGTCTGGTTCTTGAGGCCGGATGCGGGGTCGGTTCGCAGACCATCACTTTGGCCGCCAACAGCCCGGATGCCCTGTTTACATCAATTGACATCTCCGCAGCCTCTGTGGCTGAAGCACGACAGCGGCTGGAGTCTGCCGGGCTGACCAATGTCCAGTTCCAACAGGGAGATATCTTTCATCTCCCATTCAAAGGGCAATCATTCGACCATGTTTTTGTCTGTTTCGTGCTGGAGCATCTGCCTAATCCGGTGGAAGCCCTGGCCACGCTGAAGAAGTTCATCAGACCGGGCGGCACGGTGACCGTCATTGAAGGGGACCACGGCTCAACCTGTTTTTACCCGGACAGTGACGCCGCCCACCGGGCAATCCAATGCCAGGTCGAACTGCAGAAACGGGGGGGCGGCAATGCCATGATCGGCCGCGAGCTTTATCCGCTGCTCTGCAAAGCGGGATTTGCCAAGGTCCGGGTGTCTCCGCGCATGGTCTATGTTGATGCCGGCAAACCGGAACTGGTTGACGGTTTTACCAGAAAAACCTTTACGGCCATGATCGAGGGTGTGCGCCATTCGGCCCTGGCGGCGGGCCTTATCGATCAAGCCTCCTTTGACCAGGGCATCCGGGACCTCTACAGAACAGCTGCAACAGATGGAGTTTTCTGTTATACCTTCTTTAAGGCGGTGGCGGAAAACCAGTAACAAAGAGACCGGATTGCCGGGACAGGCACCGGTAAGTGAGAATGAGGCATATGGCAGCGGCAAAATTACCGACAGACAACGACAAAATGGAGCAGCTTATTGCCGAGGCACGGCGGAGCTTTGAACAGCGGGAAAAGACATACCGGGAGAAGGCACTCAAGATGTTTCCCTGGATCTGCGGCAGATGCGGCCGGGAATTCAGCGGCAAACGGCTGAAGGATCTCACCGTGCACCACAAGGACCATAATCACGAAAACAACCCGGCCGACGGCAGCAACTGGGAGCTGTTGTGTCTCTACTGCCATGACAATGAGCATAGCCGTAATGCCGTGGCCGAATCATACAGTGAATTGAAACCGGGTGGCGGACAGCAATCATTTTCTTCCCACAACCCCTTTGCCGGGCTGCAGGACCTGCTGAAAAAGAAAAAATAACGGTCCCGCCGCGTCCCGCGCCCGTCAACAGTTGTTGTATCATGAGCGATCTGCTGTTATAGAAGAAAACTGCAGTCAGCGCCTTGCAAAAAATTGGCAAAGAAAAGGCCATTACCCGCGCCCCTGGCGCAACAACGAGGAACAATCAGGTTTTGCCCGGCCGGAAAATCAAACAGGAAACAACATGGACATCTCACAGCTGGCCTATTTTCTCGGGGCATCCATCCTGCTTACCATCTCCCCCGGGCCGGATAATATTTTCGTGGTAACCCAGGGCATTTCCCGGGGCAGACAGGCGGCGGTTTTAACGGCAATCGGCATGTGCAGCGGCATCAGCGTCCACACCACTGCTGCGGCCCTGGGCATCTCCGCCGTTTTTTATTCATCCGCCGTGGCCTTCAGCATGGTCAAATTCGCCGGCGCGGCCTACCTGCTCTTTCTGGCCTGGAAGACGGTCAGGGAGCATAAAGATATCGAACTGCGCGGCGGCAGCAGCAACCTCTCCGGATTTGCCCTGTTTAAACGGGGATTCATCATGAACGTGCTCAATCCGAAAGTGGCGCTCTTTTTTCTCGCCTTCCTGCCCCAGTTCGTCTCCCCCGGCTCCGACAATTTCGCGCTGGAAATGATCATGCTCGGTCTGATCTTCATGCTCCAGGGGATGATTATTTTTACCGCCATCGGCCTGCTCTCCGGCACCATCGGCAACTATCTCCTGCAGAAACCGAAAGTATCAAGGCTCTTTTCCTGGCTGACGGCCGGCATCTTTGCCACCCTGGGCATCCGCCTGGCCCTGGCCCAGAAATGAACATGTCCCTGTAATTAAAAAAAAGGAGCACCTATGAAATATCTTGTTAAATCGATCACGGCGGCGGTTCTGCTTCTTCTCGTCCTGGTCGATGTTGCGGCGGCAAAGGAAAACCCGGTTATCAGGGATCTCGAGGCAATCATTTCCCAGGGTCAACCGGCGACAGTGGAAAAATTTGCTGCGATCAAGCAAAACATCGAAAAAAATCCCAAAGAAACACTGGCCCTGCTCCTGGAAAAGGCCAATACTCCGGACCTTGGCGAAGAAAGACTGGCTGTTTACATCTGGGCCATGGGCATGACCAAAGAGCCTGCGGCCGTTGATGCAATCATCAGCTTATCCGAGGGCAAAACAAATGAAATGCTGCACAAAAATGCCTGCAGAGCCCTGGCCATGATCGGCGGTGACAAGTCGGCCGAATTTCTTTTCCGCCGGCTGCAGGCAACCTCGGAAACCATGGCCAGGTATTACCTGCTTGATCTGCTCGCCCAGCTGCAATACCTGCCGGCCCTGCCGGCAACCGTTGAAATCCTGCAGCAGGATTCAAACAGCACTTACTGGCAGTCGGTTTTCATCTTCGGCAAATACGGGGATATTGCCATTCCCTTCCTGTTGAGCAAAATCAACGACAGCAACCAGAATATCAGGACCAACGCCATCATGGTTCTCGGGCAATGGCTGATAGCGGTGGAGGCCTTCGGGCCGCTGAAAAAACAATTCCTGGCAGAAAGCGACCCGAACATCCGCGCCCTGATTCTCAGTTCCCTGGAAAGAACAAACACCAATGCGGATGATATCAGAACCTTTTCCGAAGATGTCCTCAAAACGGAAACAGATGCGAAAGTGACCCAGTTTGCCTTTGAAACGATCAGCAACTTCGAGGAAATGAAAAACCATATCAGCGCGTTCAAAGCAGGCAAGAAAGTTGATCCCGCCGGTTTCGAGTCGGCTTACAGAGAGATTTATGATTCCATGGGCAAATCAGGAGATTATCATCTGCTGGCTGCGGCAAGCACCAGAGCGGATGAAGCGCGATTGAAAAAGCTCAAAGAGGTCATCCTGCAGAGGAATTCGGACGAATGTTTCCATGACTATCAGAAAATCAACGATGTCATCATGTTAAACAGACTGAGCGCATCGTAAGCGCTGCCTGCGTCCTACCTGGCCGCCTCCCGGTACGGTTTCAATTCGAAATGCTTCTTGTAGGGGTCGATCTGCAGGTGATAATAACGGTGCTGCGGCATATAGATAAAAGGGACCTCTTCCTTGGGGCGGAAGACGAAATCCGATAAAATCATGCGGTTCACCGCCCGGTGGCCGACAATCATGATGTTATCATTGTAGTTATTGAGGTAGAAGACCTTCTGCAGCCCGCGGTGTACCCGTTTTTCCATGGTGGCATAACCCTCGCCCAGGGGGTAGACGTACCCGAATTTATTCCGGTTCCTGGCATTGGCCACATGGGGCATCTGCTGGCGGATTTCCTGGTAGGTCATTCCTTCACAGAACCCGGCGTGGATCTCGTTGAATTCCGGCAGGGCAATGATTGAGCAGTCCCGCTGCTTTTCGGCGATGGGTGCGGCCGTCTGCAGGGTCCGCTTGTAGTTGCTGGTAAATATGACGGGAATCGGGATCCCGGCGAAATGTTCGGCCAGGGCCTGGGCCTGGGCCAGCCCTTTTTCGGTAAGATCCGAATCTCCGCCGATGCGGTCTTCCAGGTTGTAATAGGTTTCTCCGTGCCGCACCAGAAAGAGATTTTTGACGATCCGGGTGGTAATGATATCGCGGATCCGGTCGTAATAGGGAACCACATCGGAAATCTCCTCCTGCAGGATACAGCCCTCAAAGGAATCGACCAGGATACGGTTGCGTTCCTTATTCAATGGTTCGTAGATACTCTCGTAATGGGAAATTCGCTTGTAAAAGCTGTCAATCGCCTCCGCCGGGGTCAGATGACTGAACTCGGTTAATGAGGCCTTGTGCTCCAGGTAGGCCTCGTTGGCCTCTTCGTCCACATTGACGCATTCAATAAACAACAACGGCAGGCCGGCAAAGGTTTCCTCAACCATCATGCGCCGGTATCTGGTCACATTGCCGGCGTCAATAATGGCCACTTCCCCGTCTTTCCCCAGAAAGGTATGGGCAAGACCCAGATTGATGCGGGCGCACTTCTCCCGCATCTCCAGCCCTTTCGGGTTATGGGGAGAAAAAAAATCAGGTGAAGAGGTATTTTCCCGGGAAAGCTTCCGGCGCAGCTCGCCATTGTTGAAGATCTCCACCCTGACATCATCATACTCAAGGGTGCGGGCGATTTTCCTGGCCATGGTGGATTTGCCCCGGGCCGGCAGGCCTACCATGGCGATCACGAGTTTCGCTTTCATGCAACAGCACCTCCCATAGGCAGGAAAATTTCTTCATCAGCGCCGGTAATCAGCCCTGCGGATTATTCTTTACTATCCAATGTCATTAACTTAAAGGATTGGTTTGTTGTGTAACGACATACCATTGGGTGAATGACATTGTCTTTTACCACTAATATCGTTTTTTTCTCTTTTGGCAAGGACTTCATTACGGTTCAGCCCTGGCAGAGGCACATGGGGCTTCCCGCGCATGTTAAAATTCTCTTTCTTTGCGGGAAAACTTATATTATTGGTGAGTCTGGCCCTATTTCCCCTTACCACTTTTCCCCGGGCTTTTTCAGCAGGAGAGCAATGGGTACAGAACTGAGAGCAGCCATGAAAATCAGCAATCAGGCCCTGGAGTTTATTGCCGCAGGCGGCGGCCATGCGACGCTCTATCTGGTGCCACGCCCCGCCGCCGACGGCTGATGAGTAAAAATAAAAACCCCTGCGGTTCGCATGGGCAAACCAGTCAGTCATTCCCGCAATAAATATCTGCAGATTGCCGTACATGATGTCATGATCTGGCAACCCGCAGATATTGAGGCTGACCAGCATGACGGTCTCATCGAGATCACGCTGACAAAATTTCTTTTCTTCAAAAGCCTGTCGGTAAAGGGAGCCAGGGCGAAAATCCCCTGACATCAAGAATTATCCGCTACATCCCCGCGCCCTCCCCTTCTACCGAACGGACCAATCGTCAGCAGCAGGACGCCCTGAAAAAACCAAAGGTCCGGCAATTTTTCCGCCGGACCTTTGGTTTTGACATATCTCTTCGTTTATTTTTACGAAAAGTCGGAAAGTTGCTTACGCTGCCTCATATTTAAAACACTATCACATTGACGGCTGCATCATCGACTCCTCGTGTTTTTTCCTTTTCACTTGAGCCTCTTGCAAAATAAACGTCGCAGCGAGATCGAGAGAAAAATATTCCGTGCAAGGATGAGTTGTGAAATCGCCCGGAAGCATAGCAGTGCTACGTTGAGGACGATTTCACCAAGATGGCCGCACAGGTTATTTTTAGCCGATCGGAGTAGATGTTCATTTTGCAAGAGGCTCACTTGACCGCAAATGGACAAAAAGCTCATTATGCGGTGGCAATATCAACCCGAAATCTGTATGCTTATGTCAGGTAAAGCCTTTTAAGCTGCCGACACAAATGGACAAAACAATACGCTGCGACAGCATCCGTTGCAACTTTCGGGTTTCTGCATGGCACATTCTTTCTGGCATCCCCTTTTTGCTCTCGGTCTCATCCTCACTGCCGGATACTGCGCCGGCAAGGCGGCAAATTTTTTCCGCCTGCCCCAGATAACCGGCTATATCTTTGCAGGCTTAGCCCTTTCCCCCTCCTTTTCCGGTATTCTCCTGGCGGAGCAGATCGACGTGCTGTTCGGCTTCACATCCGATATGGCGCTGGCCATCATTGCCTACTCCATCGGCGGCAGCCTGCAGATGTCGCGCATCCGCGACCTGGGCAAGGAGATATTATGGATAAACCTGACCGAGGGGACCGGCGCCTTCATCTGCACCTTTCTCGCCGTTTATTATGCCGCCGGCCATCTCCTGCCGCTGCCCGACAGCATCAGCGGGACGATGTTGACCAGCGTGTGTCTTATCCTGGCCGGGATCTCCGTGGCCACGGCCCCGGCCGCCACCATGGCGGTGCTTCATGAATTGCGGGCCAGGGGGCCGCTCACCACGACCCTGCTGGGCGTGGTGGCCCTGGATGATGCCTTGAGCATTATCATCTTCACCGCCGCCCTCACCCTGGCTGCCCAGATATCAGGGAGCGGCACGGGCAACGGTGCCGCCTTTCTGCAGGGATTGTTTGTCGTTGCCGGGGCTCTGGCCATCGGACTTTTGGGAGGACTTATCTTCAGCATCTTCCTCGACACGGCAAGGCGCCCGGAAACCAACCTGCTGCTCACCCTCGGCGCCGTCTTTCTGGTGGCCGGCTTATCCGCCACTCTTTCCTTTTCCCCGCTGCTGGCCAACATGATGATGGGCTTTACCATCACCAACCGGGTGAAGCATGCCGATGACCTGTTTCATCAGCTCGATATCATTGAGGAGACGATTTTCTGCCTGTTTTTCTGTCTCGCTGCCGCCCATTTTGATATAAACGTCCTGAAGACTTCGGCCCTGCTGGGCTTTGTCCTGTTTGTCGGACGTTTCCTCGGCAAGCTTGCCGGGACCTATATCGGCGGCAAGATCGCCCATGCACCCCCCCAGGTTTATCGATACCTGGGACTGACCCTGCTGCCCCAGGCCGGCCTTTCCCTTGGCTTGATCTTTCTGGCCGGCCCGATCCTGCCAGCGAAGATTTTCGAATTACTGTTGAGCGCCATGCTCGCCTCAATCATCATGAACGAAATCATCTCGCCCCCCTTGGTCAAGTGGGTAATAACCAGAGTGGGCGAGAGCAACCCGGAAAGGTGATTTGATGGACATCAAAGATGTCATGCAGCATATCGGCAAGAGGGAAGTGCCCTGTGTCCCGGAACACAGCGACATCAGCGCAGTGATCCAGGTGCTGGTACGCTTCCCCCACAGTCGTCTCGTCTATGTGGTGGATGACCGCCAGAGGCTGCGCGGCTCCATCACCGTCGGTTCTCTGCTGCGGCACATATTCCCCTATCACTATGAGGCGAAAATCCATCCCCGGGGCATCCTGCGCAACATCACCGCAGCTCGGGCCGAACATATCATGGCCAGAGAAAATATTTTCGCCCTGCCCGATGAGACGGTGGATATGGTGCTCAAAAGAATGGCCCGCACCGGCGCAAAAGAAATGGCGGTTGTTGACGGGAATGGGGCAATTATCGGCGACATCACTGCCGTTGATCTGTTAAGTTACTATCCGGTGAAAGCTGACCCGGTTGATGAATAATAACTCAACTTTCTGACTCGATCTATTTTGACGAAATAACTGTATTTTTGTGACATGTTTGCTGCTCTGATCTCCGTCATGGGAATTCAGGAGGAAGGAGACAGAATTCAGACTGATTGATTTTATTACGTTTTTCCGGCTCCTGACTCCCGGCTTCTGAATTCTCTGGAAACAAGCTGCGGGCTGCCTGAAAATATTTATTTAATTTCAATATGTCACCACAACTCCAAAGTTGAAAATAATAATGAAACAATTGCGCAAAAAGCAGAAAGTGGAGAGTTTATGAAGAAGGTCTGCGAGATATGCAATGGTTCAGGACAGTTAAGCTCCTTTAAAGGAGTCAGCAGATTTCTGCTTTCCTGGGAAGAGTGCCCGGAATGCGGCGGTCTGGGATACATCATCCCCCAGGATGGGGGTAGCAGCACGCGGGGGAACAACCATAATCACGGCAACAATGACAAAGCAGAAAAGAATCCGCACAGAGGCGGGGCTTAAGCTTGCCGTCCGGTCAACAACGGGATGTTCCGCCCATGATCCGGCGTAAAAGTCCGCACATCCTGCTCACCATCCTTGCCCTGCTGCTGGCCCTGTCCGCTGCAGGCTGCACGCCGCAGCATCCGGCAACAACCGGCAGCAGTTCCGGCGCGAGAAACATCATCCTCTTTATCGGCGACGGCATGGGCCCGGCCCAGCGTCAGGCAGCCCGCTGGGCCACCGTGGGCCATGACGGCATGCTGGCCATGGATGATATGCCGGCTACGGGACTTCTCCATACGGCGGCGGCCGACACTCCCGTCACCGACTCCGCCGCAGCGGCAACGGCCATGGCCAGCGGGGTCAAAACCAAGGCGGGGGTCATTGGCCTGGATGACGGCCTGATGCCCGTTGCCACCATTATGGAAAAGGCGAAATCACGGGGAAGACTGACCGGACTGGTGACTACCACCCGGATTACGGACGCCACTCCTGCCGCTTTTGCCGCCCACATCCGCGACAGAACACTGTCCGCGGCAATTGCCGCCCAGCTGATGGACGCCGATATTGATGTCATGCTGGGCGGCGGCGAGGATGCCTTTCTGCCGGTAACGGAGACGGGCTGTTATGAAAAAGCCGGGGAACGCATGGACGGGAGAAATATCATCAGCGAGGCTGTCAGCCGGGGCATCACCCGGGTCTGTGATGCTGCCGCCCTTGCCGCTGTTGCCCCGGCCTCGACCAGGCGGCTGCTCGGTCTCTTTGCCGACCAGGGCATGAGCCGTCCCTTTTCTCCCTCCCTGCCCGACATGACGCAGAAGGCCATCGACATTCTTGCCGGAGGTATCCACGGCTTTTTCCTCATGGTGGAGGCCGGCCAGATTGACTGGGCCGCCCACGCCAATGATACGGAGCATGTCATTGCCGACACAGCCGAACTGGACCACGCGGTAAAGATCGCCAGACAATATGCCGCAACAAACCATGACACCCTGCTCATCGTCACCGCTGACCACGAGACGGGCGGCATGGCCCTTTCCCTTGCGCCGACGGGATTAAACGGGGAAGAGGGCCCCTTCTCCATGCCCGATGGCGGAACATTCTACGTCAACTGGTCCACCAATCAACACACCCCTGTCGATGTGCCGGTGACCGCCATGGGTCCGGGCGCTGAACACTTAAACGGCGTCCACGACAACACCTTTGTTTACGAGGTCATGAATCAGGCCCTCAGCGATTAACCACTGAGTGACCGCCAATCTTCACATAAAGGGAAAATCATGCAAGGCTTAGCAGATCAGGTAGTGATTGTTACCGGCGGCGCCCAGGGCATCGGCAAGGGAATTGCCTCCTATCTTCTGGACGGCAATGCCCTGGTGGTCATCGCCGATATCGATGCCGGGGCGGGAGAGGAATGCCTGGCGGAACTCAACAGGCCGGAAAGACTTCTCTTCATGGAAACCGATGTCACCGACGAAGCATCCGTCAAGGCCTGCATTGACGGGGCGGTGAAGCGCTTCAACAAAATCAATGCCCTGGTGAACAACGCCGGCATCGCCGATCCCGGCCGTACCCCCATCGAAGAGACCTCTCTTGCCCGCTGGCAGCATATCATCGGCACAAATCTCACCGGCTGCTTTCTTACCGCCAAATACGCCGCCCCTTATCTCCGCCGCACCCAGGGCAATATCATCAATATTGCCTCCACCCGGGCCCTCCAGTCGGAACCCCATACCGAGGCATATTCCGCCTCCAAGGGCGGACTGGTTGCCCTGACCCATGCCCTGGCCGTGAGCCTTGGCCCGGCCATCCGGGTCAACTGCCTCAGTCCCGGCTGGATCGAGGTGAGCGAGTGGAAGAAGAAGAACCTGCGCCACCCCCCTGCCCTGTCCGCCGAAGACCATGAGCAGCATCCCGCCGGCCGGGTTGGCAATCCTCTTGACGTTGCCGCCATGGTTGCCTTCCTCATCTCCCCGGAGGCGGGATTCATCACCGCCCAGAATTTTGTCATCGACGGCGGCATGACCAGGAAGATGATTTATGCAGACTGATGCCCACCGCATTTCACCAGACACCCCGGCCCCCCGGACGGCAGAAGAGAAAAAATTATCGTTTGCTAAAACTTGCCGTTACTGTTACCGGCAAACAATGTTATGATTATTGGATGATGACGTTTGAGAGTTGAGCGTACCTGGTCAACAGCAGCGCTTTCTTCTTTTTTTTTCAGGACAAGACCATCCATGCAGAAAAAAAATACCGGCCACGGCGCCGTCTACTCAACCGAGCACGGCCGCATGTGCCCTGCCTGCGGCAATCCGGCTGCGGCCTGTAGCTGCCCCAGGCAGAAAAATATCCCAAAAAACGACGGAATAGTCCGGCTAGGATGGGAAACCAAGGGCCGCAAGGGCAAAGGTGTGACCCTTATCGCCGGTGTGCCCCTGGACGCTGACGGGCTGCGCCGGCTTGCCGCCCAGCTCAAACAGAAATGCGGCAGCGGCGGCACGGTGAAGGAAGGGATCATTGAAATTCAGGGCGACCATCGCAACATCATATTGGAAGAGCTTAAAAAACATGGTTATAATGTCAAGCATTCGGGCGGTTAGCCTCAGCTCCCGGCAATACTGATCGGCACTGTTTTGCGCGGAAAAAGTAAAATCCACCGCCATAATTATTTGACTCAATCACCCAATCATACTCATGGAGTTTGTTCATGAAAGAGAAAAAGTGTACCAAATTTACCAACTATGGCCTGGAAAACCACGGCCTGACCAATCTCAACGAAATTTTCTGGAATCTGCCGACCTCCATACTATATGAAAAGATTCTTACCCGCGGGGAAGGCCGCCTATCCCACCTGGGACCGATCGTCGTGCGCACCGGCCATCACACCGGACGCTCGGCCAAGGACAAATTTATCGTCGAGGATCCGTCGATAAAAAAGGATATCTGGTGGGGAGTCAATAACCCCCCTATTTCCAAAACCTATTTTGACCAACTCCATCAGCGCATGGTTCTGCATCTGCAAACCCAGGATCTCTATGTGCAGGACTGTTATGCCGGGGCGGACCCGGAACACCGCCTGCCGGTGCGCATTATCACCCAGTACGCCTGGCACAGCCTGTTTGCCCGCAACATGTTCATCCAGCCCGACGATGAGGACCTGAAAAAACATGTCCCCCAGTTCACGGTCATCAATGCACCGCATTTCCATGCATCACCCACCCTGGACGGGACAAAATCCGAGACCTTCATCCTGCTCAACTTCAAGAAGAAACTGATTCTGATCGGCGGCACCAGCTATGCCGGGGAAATCAAGAAATCGATCTTCACCGTCATGAACTTCCTGCTGCCCAAGAAAGGCATCCTGCCCATGCACTGTTCGGCCAATATCAGCCCCGGCGGCGACACCGCCCTGTTTTTCGGCCTGAGCGGCACCGGCAAAACGACCTTATCGGCGGATGCCTCACGCACCTTGATCGGCGATGACGAACATGGCTGGAGCGACAACGGCATCTTCAACTTCGAAGGAGGCTGCTATGCAAAACTGATCCGTCTTTCCCCGCAGGCGGAACCGGAAATTTTTTCAACCACCAAACGTTTCGGCACGATTCTGGAAAATGTCTGCCTGGATTCCTGCACGCGGCGGGTTGATCTGGACGATGACACCTTCACGGAAAACACCAGGGGTTCCTATCATATTTCCGCCATTCCCAATGCCAGCAGAAAGGGCATTGGCGGGCATCCCAAAACGATCATCTTTCTTTCCGCCGATGCCTTCGGCGTGCTGCCCCCCATCACCAGACTCAGCAAAGAGCAGGCCATGTATCACTTCATCTCCGGCTACACCGCCCGGGTGGCCGGAACGGAACGGGGCGTCACAGAACCCGTGCCGGTATTCAGCGCCTGTTACGGGGCGCCCTTCATGCCCATGCACCCGATGCGCTATGCGGAACTGCTCGGCAAGAAACTCGATCAGCACGGCACCCGGGTCTGGCTCATCAACACCGGCTGGACAGGGGGGCCTTACGGCGTGGGCTCGCGCATGAGCATCGCCCATACCCGCGCCATGGTCAACGCCGCTCTCAATGGCAAACTCGATAACGTGCCCACGGTCAAAGAGCCGTTTTTCGGCCTGGATATCCCGACCCACTGTCCGGACGTGCCCAATGAGGTGCTGAATCCCATTAATACCTGGCCGGATCCCGAGGCATACAAGGCACAGGCCCGGAAGCTGGCTGATCTGTTTGCCAAAAACTTTCAGCAGTTTGCCGGCCAGACCACCGAGGAAATCCGGCAGGCGGGCCCATGGCTCTGATCAGCCCGGCTGACGTTCAGCTATAAGAGGACCGTATGACTGACAAGATGAAAGACCTGTCTCCAGGCAAAGGCTGACCCCCGGCAGGCGGCGCGGGCAGTTGCCGCTTAAACCCCGAGGCGGAGCTCTGCTCCTTTCCGCAACCCGCCGCGGGACTCGCGCAAGCCCCGGCAGCCTTGGCCGGGCATGGGGAGCTGTCCGCTGAAGATGCGCGTAAAATCAGAGAGGCGATCAGGGCGAAATATGTTGAGGTTGCCCGCTCCCCTGTCGGCAGATTTCGCTATCCCACCGGCAGGGAGGGGGCCGAAAAACTGGGTTATGATGCGGAGGTCATTAAACGGGCACCGGACCAGCTGCTGCACTCCTTCTGCGGGGTGGGCAATCCCTTCTCCCATGGCGGCATCACCCCCGGTTCCCGGGTGCTTGATTTCGGCTGCGGGGCAGGCTTTGACCTGTTTGTCGCCGCCCATATCGCCGGGCCGGACGGCCGGGTCTGCGGCATCGACCTGTCGGAGCACATGGTGCGCCGGGCCACGGACAATCTCCGCCGGGCCGGCCTGAACAACCTTGAAATCCGTTATGTTGACCGGGAAGACATCCCTTTTGCCGACGACTTTTTTGATGTGGTCATCTCCAACGGGGCGATCAACCTCTCCCCCTGCAAGCAGCGCTGTTTCGCGGAAATTCATCGCGTCCTCAAACCCGGCGGGAAACTGCGCTTTGCCGATGTTATCCTGGAAAAAGATCTGCCGGACCACATGACCGGCAGCCCTGAAGCCTGGTCCCAGTGAATAGGGGGCACTGTTCCGGTCCGGGAACAGATACGGCTGATGGAGAAGGCGGGTTTTACCGGGGTCCGCTGCACCGGCATGACCGGTTTCCGCACCTCACCCTACACGGTTGGCGCGTTGTTTACCGCCGACAAGGCCGGCGCGTAGGGGCGGGTTTTATACCCGCCTTGGTTCCCTTTGACCCGAAAAGGCGGTGCCGCCCTGTGAGCAAGTATACCACGCCGATTATCCGGAAGGAGGATCTCATGCTGCTTCGCAAGCTGTTTTTCATGGTACTGATCGCCTGCTGCGCACTCACCGGCTGCATGTCAGCCCAGCATTACCGGGACCGGCGCATCGCCGAGAACCCGGAGCTGTTCAACTCCTTCAGCCCCGAGGTCCAGGAGAAGGTCAGCCTGGGCCAGATCGACCTCGGCTTTACCGAGGCCATGGTCATGCTGGCCTGGGGTTCGCCGGACCGCACCTATATCCGCACCACGGACAAGGGGGAAGCAACGGTATGGACTTACTCCAGCACCAGAATCCTCTCCCAGACCGACAGGATGAGCGTTCCCGTGCGCATATATGATGACCGGGGCCGCAGCTCCATCGTCTACCGCAACGTGTGGGTCAACCACGACCGGCACGAGGAATATGATGTTGCCCGGGTGGAGTTCGTCCTGGGAATGGTGACCGCAATCGAGCGAATGGGCCCATGACAGGCCTGCTGGCCTTCCGGGGCCGCATGATCAGCGAAGCGCTCAATGAGGACGGGACGAGGCGGAGCCGGTGCTGGTCAACCTGGCCTCCCGGCAGTATTGCAAGGCCGTCAAACCACGGGGGTTAAAAGCCCGGATCCTGGCCATTGCATTCAAGGAAAACAAAAAAAAACCATAATCCCCATGCACAAACACACCCTGGAAACCCTGCAGCACAGCCATGATTTTACCGCCATCCATGAACATGGCGAAAGACGCACCCTGCAGGTGCTGGTTCTCACCGCCATCACCATGGTGGTGGAGATCGCGGCAGGCACGGCCTTCGGCTCCATGGCCCTGCTGGCCGACGGCTGGCACATGGGCACCCATGTGGCCGCCTTCCTGATCACCCTCTTTGCCTATCACTATGCCCGCAAGCATGCCGCGAGCCCCCTCTTCACCTTCGGCACCGGCAAGGTCAGTGTGCTGGGCGGCTTTGCCAGCGCCGTGGCCCTGGCGGTGGTCGCCCTGCTGATGCTGGTCGAATCGGTCCACCGCATCCTGCAGCCCCGGCCCATTTCCTTCAACGAGGCCATCGGCGTGGCCGTGCTGGGTCTCTTCATCAACATCATCTGCGCCCTGCTGCTGCAGGACCATCATGATCACGGCCACGATGATGAACACCAGCATCATGACCACAACCTGCAGGCCGCCTACATGCACGTGCTGGCCGACGCCCTGACCTCGGTGCTGGCCATTGTCGCCCTGATTGCCGGCAAATTTCTCGGCTGGCACCAGCTTGATCCGGTCATGGGCATAGTGGGCGCCCTGGTCATCTCCCGCTGGTCATATATCCTGATCCAGGAGACGAGTCCCATCCTGCTGGACGGCAGCATTGCCGAAGACTATCAGGAGGCGATCAGGCAGCGGCTGGAAAGCGTGGATGACAACCGCATCGCCGATATCCATGTCTGGCGGGTGGGGCCGGCTGATTATGCGGCCATCATCTCCCTGGTCACCCACAACCCCCGCAACCCGGACCACTACAAGCAGATGCTGGCTGATTTCAGCAAAATCTCCCACATCACCGTGGAAATCAACCAGTGCACCGGCGAGTCGTGCCTTGTTGCCGGACAACAGAAATTGTAAGACAGCACTGATCCTCCCTCAACTATTCCATTTCCACACCTTTCGGTGGCGAATGCCATTGACAAAACCTAATCGGTGCGTATATATACCCAATCGTAGAATACGCACTCCCGGCTTTTGACCATTTCCCCCAGCATCTGGCAAATGACGAGATAAACCCCCAAAAAAAAGGATTTCATGATGGCAGACACCCTGAAACGCTTTCCCCTGTTTTTAATTATTTTTTTCTTTTTTTCCCTCTTTGATTTCGGAATGATGGCCGAAGACGCCGACGCCCGCTCCCGCACCGGGGGCCGGACCTACTCCAGCTCGCCGACCTATACCAAACCCCCGGCGCAGAGCACCACCAGGCCAACCAGCACATCCACCGGCGGCGGTTTCATGCGGGGCATGGCCGGCGGCCTGGTGGGCGGGGCCATCGGCAGCCTGCTGTTCGGCAGCCTGGCCGGGGCCGGCATGGGCGGCGGTATCGGCGGCAGCGGCATCGGTCTTTTGCCGATTCTCCTCTTCGGCGGCCTTGCCTTTTTTATTTACCGGCGTTTCTTCAACAGACCGCAGGCACCGGCCTATGCCGCCTACCAGCAGACCGAGCCGGGGCAATCTTTTAGCGGCAGCATGCCTTATCCCCCGCCGCCGCCCTCTTATGGCGACGGCATGTCCTTGGCTGAAGGCATTGCCATGATCCGCCGTTCCGAGCCGGGCTTTGATCCGGACCATTTCAAGGAGGTGGCCCAGGATGTGTTTTTCCAGGTCCAGGCCGGCTGGATGCGCCGCGACATCGACTCCTACCGCCATCTGCTCGGCCAGCGCCTGGCCGGGGAATATGAGGGCCATTTCGCCGACATGCGGGCCAAGGGCCACATCAACAAGCTGGAAAGCATGGCGGTGCGCAAGGTCGAGGTGGTGGCCGCCGGGGTGGACAATAACGAGGAATTCGTCACCGTGCTCTTCACCGCCAACCTGCTGGACTACACGGTGGATGAGCACAGCGGCGCCATCGTCTCGGGCAGCAATACGGACCCGGTGAAATTCGCCGAAAAATGGACCTGGGCCCGGCCCATCGGCGCGGAAATCTGGAAACTCGAAGGGGTCGAAGGGGTGCAGGGCTAACGGCCCGCCCCCTGCCCCAATTCCCTTTGCCGGGAACATCCCGGCCCCAGCCCGGTCATGGTTGTGCCCATCACCACCATTGCCGGGCTGGCCCCTTCCTGCCTTGTAGCTTTCTGAGCTGTTGCATCAGTGAATTTACAGCGAGTTACACCAAATTCACGCCCGTAATCCGTCATGCCGGACTTGATCCGGCATCCAGAAAACTCCTAATACTCGATTCCTCCTTGGCCTGAAAAGGTTCCAACGAAGGACGCCCCCGTTGCCATGGGCAAAAAAATTACCCAACCATGGGAAAATGCGGCACTCTTCCCTCTTGACAACCGGACAATCCCGTTATAGGAATGTGTCAGGACAGCAGCCTGATAAAAACAAAACTGCCGACACGTTGCGCATCATGGACCCTAGCCGATGATTTGCCGCCATGCCCGCGCCATAAGGGCGGCACATGGCTGTTTTCCATGTTTCGCCGTTTAGGAGCCGTTACGAAATAACATGGCCATTTTTCAATTTCGTTACGGCTCCTTTTATTAACAACTATAAGCCCTCAAGACCCTATGGCTGCCGACTTTTTCTTCCAAAATCCGACTTTTGAGATTCAACCTCTCAAGACAGTCGCCATGTTCAAATGGCAACGTTTACTGAATTCTGATGTTCAGTACGCCATTGCGGCAGAAGAACAGTACCTTCATTTTCACTTGTATATGCTCAGCAACCTCAGGCATACCCAAGCCGGAAAGCTCGCTCAACCGCCGTATGTGTCTGAACTCGGCCTTTCAGTCCGAGCAGGCGCGGTTAAAGCTGCAATCTTGGTAGCTGCATCCATCGTTGAGGCTGCGCTACGTACACTCGCTGAAATGCGAGGATACCCACTGAACAAAGACCCCAAAAAAAGAACCTTTGGAAATGTAATCCGTGCCTGGGAAGAAGCAGGCGTACCGCGCCCAGATGTGGCAACCATTTGGCCCAGCGTAAAGGCGATGCATGAGGCACGTAACTTTGTCCATCTTCACAAGGCAGCGAGCGACACAGATGCAGCATGGGACAATGTTCTAAAAGAGGAGCGTGCGCTTCTGGACGGCGCGCTTGCGACTATTGAGCATGTGGCTAAAATTGCAGCCTAACCCGGCGGTCAAGAGGGACGCTCCGCCGAAAAGCGTGGCTGCGCGCCCCTTACCTACGTTGCGCACTGAATAGTTACTAAAAGAAGGAGAGAAAATGAAGAAGCTTATTTTAAGTATTATTCTAGGCGTTTTGTTGTCACTTTCACCTACAGTAAATTCACTAGCTGGAGAAAAACTTGTCGGAACATTTCTGATCGGCGATTGGAAGGAAGAGTCAGTTGGAAGCCTTGCTATTGCTAAAATGGTAGGTGACGGTTGGTTAACTTATTCTATTCAAGAGCCAACAAGTTTTATATATCTTAAAAAATCAGATTGGGGAAAAATTTTTGAAACAAATGAGGCGATTGATTTTTGTCATAGTGTTGGCTCTTTTATTAGACTCATCTTCTACAGTTGCAAAAAAATAATTCAACAATATCAACAGAATAGAACGCGCAAAAATAGTGTTGGCACTACCGAGCATGACTGACTTGATGAAAAACAGTTCATATCTCCCGGATGGTTG